>Ga0209336_10000056_pt1 | contig 53495 bp, 86 predicted proteins | sample LinPmetageLP32_FD_184042 | JGI IMG/M metagenome (GOLD analysis project Ga0209336, IMG submission 184042) | Marine viral communities from the Pacific Ocean - LP-32 (SPAdes) (version 2) | ecosystem: Environmental > Aquatic > Marine > Oceanic | place: Pacific Ocean | collected 2009-08-23
TGTACCTCTAGGTCCTTGAGAACCTTGAGATCCTTGGACACCAGTGTCACCAGAAGGTCCTTGAGGTCCTATCGTACCTCTGGGTCCTTGAGAACCTTGAACGCCAGTAGCGCCAGAAGGCCCTTGCGGTCCTATTGTACCCCTTGGTCCGATAGAACCTTGAGGTCCCTGAGAACCTCGAATACCTTGAGTACCCCTCGGTCCTTGAGAACCTTGTGGACCAACACTACCCCTAACACCCTGAGAACCTTGTGGACCTATTGTACCTCTAAGACCAGATGGTCCGATTGTACCTCTAACACCTTGAGAACCTTGTGGACCAGACGGACCTCTTGGACCAGAAGGACCTATCGTACCTTGAGGTCCTATAGTACCTCTGATACCCTGAGAACCTCTTGGTCCTACAGAACCTTCCGGACCCTGAGAACCTTGTGGACCGATAGTACCTCTTGTACCTTGAATACCTCTCGGTCCAGACGGTCCCTGTGATCCTATTGTGCCTTGGGGACCTTGAGTGCCCTGTGAACCACGCGGACCTGAAGTTCCGGCTAGTCCTGTAGGACCTTGAATACCTTGAGGACCAGATGGACCCTGAATACCTGTTAAACCAATCGTACCTTTAGGACCTGTACTGCCTATAGGACCTTGAGAACCCTGAGAACCTCTATCACCTTTCGATCCTTGAGGTCCAGAAAATCCTCTAGGACCTATTGAACCACGCGGACCTATAGTTCCCTGAATACCATTAGAACCTCTTGGACCTTGAGTCCCGACTGGTCCTTGATCGCCTGTCGGTCCTTGAATACCTTGAGTTCCTTGAGGACCTTGAGTGCCGGATAATCCAGACGGACCTCGTATTCCTGTAGGACCTTGAATACCTTGGGTACCTTTAGGCCCCTGAGTACCTTGTAGACCTCTAGGTCCCTGTGTTCCCGACAGACCAGAAGGACCTTGAATACCTTGAGTACCTACTGGACCTTGAGTTCCTACTGGTCCTTGATCACCTGTGGGACCTTGAATACCTTGAGTACCTTTAGGACCCTGTGTTCCCGACAGACCAGAAGGACCTTGATCACCTGTAGGACCTTGAATGCCCTGAGTACCCACTGGACCTTGGGTTCCTACTGGTCCTTGAGTTCCTCTGGGACCTTGAATACCTTGGGTACCTTTAGGACCCTGAGTACCAGATAATCCAGAAGGCCCTTGATCACCCGTAGGACCTTGAATACCTTGGGTACCTACTGGACCTTGGGTTCCTATGGGACCTTGTAACCCTGTAGGACCTTGAATACCTTGAGTACCTACTGGACCTTGGGTTCCTATGGGACCTTGTAACCCTGTAGGACCTTGAATACCTTGGGAGCCCCGTAGTCCTTGAGTACCTGTAAGTCCTCTAGGACCAGTCGGGCCCATAGGACCAGTTCCTCCTGTAGATCCAGCGACACCGATAATAGTAGGTTCACTCCAAGTATCTGTGACAGAGTCTCCATTATTTGGATTTCCAACTATACTGCGTCTACATTCCCACAATATAGGAAAGGCGGAACTCAGACTTTCTCCATTTGTTGTCCATACAACACTGTCTACACCACCATTCGGTGATGGATAACCATAAGTCCATGAGTCACTAGGAAGTTGTGATGATAAGAAGTCTGATGCTTCCGATATAGTATTTACAGTTCTAGTGTAAATAGATTCATATCCAGAAGCATCATTTATGTCTGTAAAGGTTATAGACTGTGAGGCTCTTATACTTGCCATTTTACTTCCTACTAATTAACTTACTTATTAAGGTGTAGTTACGGTAACATTACAACGAATACTGATTGGCGCGCCAGTATCCGGAATATCAGAAGGACCAACGATTACTTGATTAGTATTAATTTCACTTGCACTAGTACTTCCGTTAGCTGAACGTCTTACAGGACTTCCGCCTGAACCCAGAGGAGCTCCTGAAGCATCTGTCTGAACTTCTAGATTTGAATTTCCTACATAGACTTGTTCTCCAGTTATCCATTCCCAATCATGTTTGACTAAAACTCCACCAACACTATCACTGATCTGCGCACCATCATTTGCATCATAAACTTTTGCTGTCAATGTTACTGGATTACCTGAGTTATTTCGGAATACTACTGGATTATCTGCTTCTATTTCAACATATACTGCGGCACGACCAGAACGAACTTTACTAAATGTTACAGCATCCTTACCCTGTTCACCACTTACACGAACTGTTAATGTCGCATTAGAGTCTCCAATATTTTCTGGTTTAATCTCCAATCTAGCACCAGATACGGCAGTGGTGGGTAAAGATCCTGTAGAGAATGAACCAGTGTAGTCTGTATCGTATCCACCAATACCACCAGCACCATTTGAAGTTGCAGTTTGTGTTGACCATGCTCCACCGTCTAACGCTGTCTCATAGGTGAGAGCGCCTGGACTACCGGCAATATCAAATAGAATAGTACTATTATTCTGACTTCCCAGTAAAACACCATCCGCATCCGCAGAGAAGATTTGACTAGAAGGTACAAGACTGATAATTGTACCACCAGCACCATCCTGAATACGGTTGACTGAAAGTGCTAAATCAAAAGATCCAGTAGTTCCATTGTTATTATATGTAACTGGTATTAGGATAGTAGCTGAAGATGGAGTACCAATAGCATCAGCGTATATAACACCAGCGCCTTTGAGTACTCCACTACCTATATCAGTTCCGTTGGCTTGTGATACAAGGAATTCCCAACCACTTACCGTGTTAATAGAACCAATACTAAATTGTCCTTCTGAAGGAGATGCACTTGTTGTGAATATCTGCTCAGTACCACCAATAAATACTTTTACAGAACATGAAAAATCTCGTCTTGTCTCATTTGATACTACACCCACATCATTAGCTGCAAAGGTATGATTCTCATTTGTCAAGAACGCAGTTACGGAACTTTGACCATCGGCTAAGTCCGTGAAAGTTATGGCGGCCGTTGCCGTTCTAATTGCCATTATTAATCCTCTTGTTTATCGTTAATTGTTAATTGCAAAGGTAGGGTACCTGAATTGGGAACCGCCTGAGCTTCTATGAATATAGATTTTAATTCTCCGTTAGGAAAATTGTCCGTGACCCCAGAGTTGGTGGCAGGAACGCCATACCCTATGGGACATGTACCATCAGACCCTACTGTGACAATATTACCGTCAATGTGAGAGACATATCGCGTTGTTTCATGGACACAGACAGGTACTCCATCATTAGTCCATTCATAATCAAATTCCTTATAGTCATTCGACGATATTTCTGTACCGTCAGATGTTATAAATGCTTTTATTTCTGTTTGACCTGTATCATTACGAAAGATGACTCCATTAGTGGCCAATATATCAACTTCTAGATTAGGTAACCCACGGTCATAAGCTAATACTGGATCTGACCAATCAGATACTTCTATGATCTTAGTTATATCATTAGAAGTGGCCACAACTCGTATTAAGAAAACATATCTTCCTGTAGTGGGAAGATCAAAACTCCAACCATTAAAATCTGTACTTATCGTATTAGTTACAAATAAAGATCCAGTTTCAAAGTTATATGTTGTAGAAACATTAATATCTTGATCACTAGGAAGATCGGATTGATCATAACTTTTATACAATAGTATATTAGCACTTCCTCCGTCAGGATCTATATTCGACAATTGAGAAGTTATTTCGTCTTCTACAAGTTGTTGAAGTTCTCCGGTAGTTAGACCTCCACCACCACTTCCACCACCTCCGGTAAGTGTGATAAGGTTATATAGTTCCGCAAAGTTGTCATTAATTTTCTGACTCGCATTACGAAGAGTATCGCCTTGTCCATCATTCGCGGCACCACCAGTATTAAGAATTTGTCTAGACATTAGAGTCCTCGTAAGTAGTCTCTGTATTTATAAATTTACAAATAGTCATCGTCATCTAAGGTCTGATATTCGGAGGATAGTGATAATGTTCCATTGTCTAAAGTCCTCGGTGTAACTCCAGCCCAATCTCCAATGGTTCCTTTAATAAAGGCAGGATTGCCGTCAGAATCTAAAGTATGATTACCGTCAGAATCTATTATCGCTGTGGAAAATAAATCTTCAATTTGTTGTAATGTTATATCTTTATATCTTTCTAATGTCTCTAGAGAACTAATCACTATTCCTTCAGCGTTAGCTCTTTGATCACTATCTCTGGCATCCACAGAATCCGTTTCTTCCATAGTTAGTAGAGAATATAAAGGAGAGAATGATGACCTGACCATACTTCCTTGAACAACAACCGCGTAGTTTGGAGTCTCTAATGGATCGGTTCCCATACCAGCAAAAAAACCCATAGAAGCAACTTCTTGAACTTCTACTTCTGATGATAAATGCCATCCGGCTGGGTGTACCATCTTCTTATAAAAATCTTCATACTCGCTAACAGCTATTCCAGTTTTTAAAAGAATAGAAAATATTTGATATTTCTTGTCATCTTGAATATACTTTAAAGCTTGAGGTCCTATTAAAGAACCGCCAGGCTTATCATTTAAAATAAATATATCTTCTTTTGGATATGATACATCCACATCTTCATTAAAAAATGCTTTGAAGAATTGTTCTACCGATAATTGAGTTCCCTTATTCCTATAGAAATTAGATAGGAGTCTAGTCATCAATCTAGGATTCTGATAGAAAGAGGATGATTCTAATCCTTCACTTATCTCACCTATCAACAAATCGAGAGTACTTAATTCAGCATTAGATATGTTTCTTATACCAAACAAACTATGGATTTGATCATCATATGAAACACTTCCGTCTTCTCCGGTATACTCATAGTACTTCTCTAGGAAGGTAATAAGTCTGGGATACTCTGTCCGAAAGAACTCAGGCAATACCTGAGTGACCTGACTTCTATGGAAGTTAGGGTCAGACCTATACTGACTGTTAATCAAGTTTAACATTATAAACTAATCCTAGACGACCCAATATCAATATAACCTATGGTGGAAGAGAAATCCTCATCTAAAGTAATTATATAATTTCTTAATGGACTGATAGTACTTTGATTTGCTGGAGTTGCGGATATTTTTATTCCTGTTCCCACATAACCCGACTTGTCAACTAGTAAAGAATTCAACTTAACTGTAGCTGTATTGGGTTCATAGTAACCTACGTTAGGAGACTTGACAATACCATTTAGATCTAGTAGTTGTAATTTGGTACTGCCCAGTTCATTTTTTATAGTAACATCTATTCCATTAGACTTAAATACAGATGATGTAACTATGTGGTCATCCTTATCTGGAGTAGCCAACAACACTGGGAAACTGATAGTATGATCTTGTTCTACATAGGTTAGTATTGGCAACTGAGTAACGCCAGGTACAGCATTGAATTCGTTCTTTGCAGTTTCGATTTCAGTGATAATAGAATCCATATCAATTCTTTGTTGTATGCGCACAGACATCTTAGAGTTAATGATTGCGGTAGACAACTGATCTATTTGAGTTAACAAATTACTTCTACGGAATACTTTATCAAAAGAAGTCAAGTTATCCTCAAAGTATTGTTCTATGAAATCATCAATAGTATTTTGTAAGGATACCGCAGGCAAAGATGTTTTTACTGGGTCAATGTTAAATACTGTTTGTAATTCTAAGAAAGTTTCCCTAGGTTCAACAAACTCTGTGTTAATAGACATAATCGAAAGGTTGGAAGTTAACTGACTATGAATTTGATTCTTAACGTCAGTTTTTGTAACTTCAGATACTCCAGTTAAAAAGTTCAATGCGACAAATACCTTTCCGTATTCGGGAGGAACATTATCATTACCACCCCAAGCAGTTACATCCTTTACGTACCCACTATAGTTACGTGAGATCAGTGCAGTATAATCATTCGCAGTAACAAGTCTATTCTGTGCACTGTAGGTCCTAGGAGCATTTAATTTGATTGACTCTATAGATTCTTTTCCGTCTCCACCAGCTGAGGCGGATACCATAACAGGATTCAAAACAATGCCAGTATCTACTACATACGCAGTTGAGAAACTCTGTGCTCCGTTTGCCTCTGCACCTGACGTAGAGATATAAGTAACCTCTATTCTATTATCTGCAGCGGGTCCAGTACCTAAAACATTTCCATCACTAAAGAATAATTCATAGTAACCATTAGACGCTTCTCGAACGATGTACACTCTAGAGTTGTCCGTAATAGAAGACACGGTATTTATTTCGCTGTACTCTTGGAAGGTACCTGACAGATAGTTATCATATACACGAACTTCCATAGTCGAAGTATCTATAGAGGTGTCTGGTATTACATATACAGAATCATCATTAACGCTACCCACAATGAATGACTTAGTCTTTGTGCGACCCTCTTTAAGTTGCAACTCAGTAGAACCCCCTATAGTCTGAAATACATAGTCATCATTAACATCTTTAGTTGCAGAAAATTCTTCAGTAGAAAAGAAAGAATATAAATTCTCATCTACGGTTCCGGTGAACTCTGTGTTTTTAGGAATAGTTAGAGTTGACGGCCCGGTCGTACTTGTAAGGGATATAGACACCGCACCTGTAGCCGCAGTCTTGGACCTAGGAGAATAACCCAATGTCTCTGCATGGGATACCGCAGAAGAACGCAACTGCGAAGAACTCAGAAAGGATTCATTGACTGCCATATTAGCAATCAGTCCATTGATATGAGTGTTATGCGCTAACACATCCAATAAGTTAGACAGACCACTCGCACCGAAGTCATAATCTTGAAACTCGGATTGTTGTTTTAAATAAGTCTGTAGTTGAGATTTAATCTGAAAGAAATCCAACTCGGAGTTCTGTATAGCCATTTATCTATTCCTTGCAATATTAACATTCAATGTAACAACTCTTTGTACACTCACCACCGCGAAAGTTATTGTTACATCAATCGAATTATAGTCGGGTCTTAATACACTCTTAATAGTTCTTATTGTTGCTCTAGGTTCATATGCATTTATAGCATAACGAATATTATCTTCAATGTCCGAAGACACTGGTTCTGTAGAAAGAGAGAACAATAGATCCTGTAGGTTACCACCCATCAAAGGTCTGTATGGAATCTCACCGTGATTAGTCATCAATAGATTCTTTACAGACTGAAACACCGCAGCTGCATCTGTCTTCTTATACAGATCACCAGATGGCTTAGGTTCGAATGAACAGTCTACATCTGAGTATGTACGAGAGATAGATGTGGTAATCGGTCTCTTAGATAGGTTACCATCTTGTATTGAAAATATTTTTGCCATAGGGTTAAATTCCTCTAGTACTATTTATACAGATATAGTGACGATTTATTTTTTAATTTATTTGTAAAAAACGCTTGACAATTGATATAAAGTGTTGTATAATACTTGTATTGAGAATGAGAAGAGAGATTGAGAATAATGAAAGATTTAAAAAGAGTAATAGAGGATTACATCCGAGAAGCTGTAGAACTGCCTGAGAACCGGAAACTTTCGGGCGATATCAATTGGAATCTAGTTGATGCAGATGTGTACAAGCGTCTAAACCCAGTTAGAAACACCGTATCTCTATTCTACAAGTTGTTCGATGAGATCGCAACTGAGATAGAATACAATGACCAAATAACTAGGGACTACAAGAATCATGAGTAAAAAAATAAATGATGTAAAGGCTTGACAAAGGTTGTATACTATAGTATAATGGTTACATAAATTGATAAAGAGAGAGAGAGAAGTTATGATAAAGTATGTTATTAGAGAAGTGAAGAATGATGCTCTTGCAAACAATATCCAGTTTGACTCTATGATTGAAGCAATGAACTACAGAACTGAGAACGATATTGCGTCCGAGTCTTGGGTCGATGAAGTAAAGATTAGAGTAGACGGAAAGTTTAAATCTACTGGTAAGATAGATAAAATTGTTTTTTTCATAGGATGAGGAAATTTTAGTATGAAAACTAACTATATTGCAATGCGTTCTAATCCCGAACTAGTTCACTTCAGAAACTATGTTCTATCATTCTATGCCTATGATGGTCTATACCCTATAGAGGGTCTGTCTGTCGATGCTGTAGAACGTGCTATAATGGAGTATCTAGAGATATGTTCTAGTACCACTCGCCATGAAACTTGGGGTCAGGGTGATTCACTTGACCGTGAACGTGTTCGTGATCTTATTATTGATACAACTTCCAGTAAACTTAAAGTTAGAGAGGCCGCATAATGAAACCAATTATTTATATATCTGATCCAAGTAACTCGTACCTAAAGATTGATGTACGCACTGTAGAGAACCTAGGATTCATTAACAAGATCTCTGAACACTCATTCTTCAACAATAAGTATGTGTGGTTAGAGTGTGATAATGATTCACAATTATACTTTGATGCTTTGGACGAACGCGGTCTGGCGGAACCTACTATCTATATGGAGACTCTTGATAAACAAGCTCCATTCAGATTATACCCACGGTTCTCTGCGAAGGTTGCGGCATAAAAAATTTTTAAAAACGCTTGACAATTGTTGCCTGATGTATTATAATGGTTACATAAATTGATAAAGAGAGAAAAAAATATGATCCCTAGAGTGTTAGAAGATATCTGTAATAAGCTGCGACAAGAGAAGATCGCAATCAGCGAAAGTGTTGAAGGTGAAGGACGTGGTGGAAGTCTAAAAGATGAAGGAACCATCATTCGTCTTTTGGAAAGCGATCCCAAATTAGGTGAGTATGTTCTTTCCGAAGATGCTCGTAGGTTCGGTGACATGACCGTATTAGATTACGACAATAAAAATAAGTATGTTGTCAATATCAAAACATCAATTGGCAGTAGTGATAACGCAACTAGCAAGATCGGATTTTTATATGCTCTTACAGATATAGAACCCGAAGAAATGCCCAAAAGTATGAACTGGTCAAAGTTTATGGACTTGTTGGAAGAACGTAAATCTAATATCCCAACCAAAGATTATTGGTTCCTATGTGTCGATAAAAAAGATTCTAGTAATGTAATGATTAGAGGTGCAAAGCAAATCAATTGTTGGACAGAAAATGCAAACCCATCTAATATGCTTCAGATCAACTGGCAGAAAGAGAAAATATTACCACCCATTGATCGAACATATGATGAAGCATATGATGTTCTTGTTGGTGGTATAAAACGATGTATACAAAAATTTACTAATAATTTGCCTGAAGAGTTACGACCTAATGTTATATAATAATTCCTGTTTCGAAATATTCCCCCAACTTGAGGACAACTCTGTTGATATGGTTTGTGTTGATCCTCCATATGGAACCACATCTATTTCTTGGGATAAGATCCTTGATTTTAATTTGATGTGGGAAGAGTTAAATCGTATAGTAAAACCGAAGGGAAACATTTTGATCTTCGGATCTCAACCGTTTTCGGCGTTAGTGATAACATCAAATCTAAAACAATTTAGATACGAGTTAGTGTGGAATAAAAATAAATGTGGATCTCCAGGCCTTGCTAAAATTAGACCACAAAAAGTTCATGAGAACATCATGATATTTTCTAAAGAATCTGGAGGCACCTACAACCCTATCATGGAATCTGGTGATCCATATGCACGACAATCTAAAAATCCAGAAGGATATGGGTCTGGAAAAAATACACATAATTATGGGTTCGGTAAAACGAAATCAATGGGTTCAAAGAATGACGGAACTAGGTATCCTAAAAGCATACTACATGCTAGTAGAAATTTTTCAGCACAACAAACAGTCCATCCGACACAAAAGCCTACAAACCTTTTGAACTGGTTGATTATGACATATTCAAATCCAGATGATGTGGTTATGGATTTTACAATGGGCAGTGGAAGTTGTGGGGTGAGTTGCAAACTCACAGGAAGAAAATTCATTGGAATTGAACAAGATAAAGATTATTTTGAGATATCACGTCAAAGAATCGAAGACATTAATATATTAGAAGAGAACATTGTATCACCTAGTGATCATCAACTAACAACACAACTTTCGAAAGATATGAGAACAAAGTAATCTAGTGTGAAAAATTTTTAAAAACGCTTGACAAAAGTTGTTTCACTTGGTATAATGGTTACATAAATTGATAAAGAGAGAGAAAAAAGTTATGGCATATGTATCCCAAGAAGACAAAAAGAATCTAGCCCCTGCGATCAAAGCAGTTCTAAAGAAGTATAACGTCAAAGCGTCAATCGCTGTTCGTCATCACTCTACCCTTGTTGTGAATATTAAGTCTAGTCCACTAGATATTATCTCTGCTGTGAATGAGAGTCAACTAGAAAGAACTCGTCTTGACCTAGAGTGTAATCCACACGACTGTAAGACTACTGCTGCTCGACTTGCTGAACAATATGTCCAAGTGAATGAGTACTGGTTAGAAGAGAACTACAAGTCTGACCCCGTTGTGTTGGCATTCCTACTTGAGTTGAAAGAAGCGATGCACGGACCAGACTACTTCTGTGAAGATGATAGTCAGACTGACTACTTCCACCGATCACACTACATCGACATCAATGTTGGATCATGGAGCAAACCATACATCTGCACTGACAGTCCTCGTGACTGGACTCCAGAGATAGAAGAACTTAACCAACGTGCTGAACAAATTATTGAATCACAAAAGACAGCGATGGCTGCATAGGAGATATATTATGATGAACTTTAAATACACTGAACAAGAACTAGTCTCAAAGATTGTAAGTAACCTAGAGAACGAAAACGATTCCCCACACTATGTGATTGGTTACCTGAGTTCTATGCTGTCGGTAATCGCAGCTAAGTCTCCGATCGCGTTAGACTACATCAATGAGACTCTTGACTACACGAACCTACCTAATGAGTGAGGTTTGGTGCGTCGAGTGGTATGACGATAACGATGAACGTCACATAGAATGGAATGTTCGAGACCCTGAGAGTCTCCGAAAGAATTTAATTGACCTAGGTATGGACCCCACACGGATCGATATCTATCTAAAAGATGTTTCATAACCTTTCTCTCAAGGAACCTTTGCCCTTCTTCGGAAGGGTTTTTTTTAATTTATTTTTATAAAACGCTTGACAAAGCCCGTTAAGTGTAGTATAATACTTGTATTGATTATGAGAACTGAGAGAGAAAATAATGAATAATGAAAACTGGACAGACAACACCGAAGCTTGGGAAGATGCTACCTTCCTCACACAGGAAGAGTACGACGCCATCAAGATTGATCCGTCCAAACCAATTGACATACGAGAGGTATAATAATGAGTAGAGTTAATCTAGTAATACACACACAGAATTGGGAAAACTATGGCGCCCACGATTGGGACGGTCAAGGCGAATGCCCACAGTGTTGGAAGGCTAAGGGTGGTGACACCTATGTGTATGGGTTCGAGTTTGAGGACCACATTTCAGTTCGATACATGATGGAGTCTATCAATCCGCTTATCGAGTCTGCTAATGATTATGCAGAGAATAAAGTTATTGATTGGTCTGTCGAAGACGTGGATACCGTCGCGTGGGATTCGTGGGATAAACCATACTACCTAACAAAAAACTTCTATGGTAACTACATCGCTACTCGCGAGTTGTTGTTCCCTGAAGGTGTAACAGAATCTTTTGTAATGGGTCGACAACGTGAACGTCTAGAGTATCATCGCACTGCTGCCTAGACGTGGAAACTTTCTCCGCAACCACATTCATCTTTGACATTAGGGTTTCTAAACTGGAACCCTTCGTTCAATCCCTCTCTAACATAATCTAACTCAGTCCCATCAAGATAAACCAAACTCTTAGGGTCAACCACTAATGTAACATCGCCACATTGCATGACAACATCACCCCCCTCTGGAGTATCAACAAACTCTAATAGATAAGACAAACCAGAACACCCATTAGTACGTACACCCAACCTAACACCAACACCCGTAGAACGATGCTCCAAATGTTTTACCATTTGTTGTTCCGCAGCTGATGTCATAGTAATCATTTCTTTCTCTTCTCTCTCACGTCCCTGACAGCAGTCTTAATAGCATCCTCTGCCAACACCGAACAGTGTATCTTTACAGGTGGTAACGACAACTCCTGTGCCAGTTCGGTATTCTTTATTTGTTCTGCATCGTCTATATGTCTCCCCTTAACCCATTCCGTTAGGAGAGAACTAGATGCAATCGCTGAACCACACCCATAGGTCTTGAACTTAGCATCCTCTATGATACCATCATCACTCACCTGTATCTGTAGTCGCATCACATCACCACAGGCTGGTGCACCTACCATCCCTGTCCCTACGTTGATTGACTTCTCGTCCAACACACCTACGTTCCTAGGGTTCTCGTAGTGGTCGATTACTTTGTCACTGTACGCCATTAGGTATCTCCGGTAGTTGCGGTAGTTGTAGGTCGATGCTCATAGGAACACCGATCAGTTTGAGGAAGTCACAAAAGGTCAGAGTCAATAGGTCCATCAACGCACCCAGTCCGATCGCATCCAAGAACGATTTGATCTTCTTTATCCATTGGTTGATCAGTTCCTTCTGCCATTGAGTGAACCAGTCTCTCGCTGCACGGACGAGGTCTTCTATCTGCACCTCCCCCACGATCACTGTGGTTTTGATCTCTCCACCCAGTAAATCTAACAGAGAAACTCCGAATAATTGAATCTCTTTCAACATCTCGATTATAAAACTATTCACACTGAAATTTTGTATATCGTCTTTTAACTGGTCAATCTTGTCTTGGGCTTCCTTTTTTAGGTCTCCAACAAGGGTTTTCGCATCATTTTCTAATGTTTCTAACTGTTTTTGTAGATCTTTTATGTAATCTTCTGCCTGTTTTTTCAGTGTGTCTATCTGTTCCCTTATCCACGTCTCCAGATCAAACTCCAAAAGAGCGGGTAATGAAGGTAATCCGAGTGCATCCCAGATGTCCTTAAACTTGTCAATTAACTTACCAAACAGACTATGTAATAGGTTTGTACATGCCTTTACGATCTCACTTTTAATGTAATCCCATGTAAGTTTACCTTTCCACTCATTACATATGATACCAAACTCTCCCTTGTAGTACTGATATGCTTCTGGTACTATGTTATAGAATCTATCTATTTCATCAGTGATTTGTTTCTTTATACGTTCCTGTTCTTCCTTCTCTAGTATTCTTAACAGATCAATACTTAGACCCATAATGGATATATTGAAGTTAACAGGGATTATTTTAGAGATCAGTTCCATCATCTTTATAGGAACATACATATGGAATTCAGCAATCAACTGAGTCCATGCATCGTTAGCTTCTTTCTGCCAATCACGTATCTGTCCTTTAGTCCACCAAGGAGAAAGTATTTCTGACTGCAACTCAAAGAACTCTTCGATCTGTTCTATGATGTCTTCTAATTGTTTTTTATAGTCTAGGTCTATATCAGGAGTCTGTGATAGGTATACTTTTAGTTGACTAGGTATAGCTGCTATATCATTATAGAACTGTACATACTCCGCTTTGGTAGGAAGTAAGGAACCAGAGCAGGGCAACTCTGTATTGAATGTAGGGAGTTGGAATGTAGTTGTCATATTAGGAGTTTAGTTTAACGACTGTACCGTTTACATTAATGACAGGTGATGTGACATTGATTTGTCCTGATGATATGATCGTTATAGTTCTAGCCTTAGTTTTAGTAGCGTCAATCGTCATGTTACCGTCTTTGTCCATCTCATAGTACGTACCCGACTTGTGGGATTCTTTAATACGTTCAGCGCCAGGCGTATCATCGTATTCCTTGTAGTGTCCACTCTCTGTCTCATAGACTTTATTGTAAGGATAGTTATCTAGTGCTTTGGAGTTTGTATCGAGTTCTGTGATGGGTTTTTCTTTTTCATCTTTTTTTCCGGTGTCGTTTTCTTTGGGTACAGTACCAATAACCATAGGCAACTGAGAGTTCTGACCATCCAAGAACATACCGAACACCTGTGAACCTACAAGGATACCTAAGTTCTGTCCTTTACCTTTGTGGATACCTTGAGTGATTGGTACAACGATCTGAGCCCAAGGCAGATCTTTTTCGGCGATTAAATATTTGTCTCCTTTTTTAGCGTCGTAAACCCCGAAAACTCTAACCTTCACGCGACCGAGTTTCAGGGGATCGTCCTTCACATTAACAACTTCACCAAGGAACCAACGTGTCTGGTCACCATAGAAATCAACAAAAGTATTGGGTATCATTTTACATCACCATTGTCAAGTTTAACGCATGATAGTGAGACCGTATAGGACTCTCTACTAATATTATGTTTGGCTGAGAATATGAGAAAGTCACCGGACTTCTTATTATCAAAGAAATAGTCGGTGTCTTCGGGTGCCATGTTTCTCAGGAATCGTGTGGTTAATTTCCTACCGATAGTGTAGTTACTGTCACCCGCTAAAAAATCTGTACCATTGACAGTAATGTCGATGGAGTTCTTTTTAAGCAGTTGATCCATAGCTTTATTGATAATGTTTAACTTATAGTGCGCGACATCTTTACTTTGCATATATGAATTTTGTTGAATATTTCCACCCATTGTCATTATAGGGTGGTGTGCCTGAGTACCACCAATCATAGAAATGCTTCTAGATTTTGATTTGTTAAAGGATATATTGTTGTGTTTATATATTTCGTCATAGACCAAAGATTTCATTCCAAGATCTTCTTTTATTTTTTTTATAACATTTTCCTGTACATCAAATGAGAAATAGTGGTCTTTATTCTTTGTGGGATCAATGAATCTATATTCGGCACCTATGAGTCCTTTCTGTATCAGAGACAAAAGATCTTCATTATTTTTTGATTGATATTCCAAGATAGTTCTTCTGTTTGTCGTAGAATATACATAATCACGAGATGCAGTAGACTTAGCATAAGTATAGGGATGATTTGGATTCATTGAACCTACAGATAACATATTTTCCAAATCTATGAAAGTTAAATATTCATCTGCTATAGTAGAATATAGATAAAAAGGATAACCACTACTAGTACAAGCTCTATTTTTTATCCAAGACACCGCTTCAATAGCATTAAGGTTTGGTATTATTACTTTCATATTTTGACAAGACTCACCAATTATCTCAATTTTCTTTTTATCAAGAAATTTATTCGATATTTTTTTTATAATGTTTTCGGGTTTTCCTGAATATGACAGGTTAATGTTATTAAGACTTGCTGTGTATGCTATGTCTTCTATGAGATGAAATATAAAAAATTCAGAATTCTCATTAGATTTATTGGAACTTACGATTTTTTCCAAATAAAATGTCTTTGAAATTTGTTTGGTATCATGTCTGATTAATTTTAAATTAATAATAATCTTTTCGCCTCCGGAAATTTCGGCCGAAGAAATAACATCATTAACATCTCCGAAAGCTAACCAAGCTGTAAGATAAGGCTTATCGACATGTTCAAATATCTGTATGTCAGTGGTTGTCCCAGTTATGTCGACAAGATTACCTCCCAATTTATCGGATTGCAAAAAAACCTCAAATTCTACAGAACTATTTGATTCACTTTCACCTAAACTATTTGACTCACTAATATCGTTCATCGTATAATTACCTTATGGCATCTCTGAATGCGTTGACAACGGTATTGACATTTTTTGGTTTTATTATTCTTATCTGTTTCAATTTATCATTCTCACTGACATAGAAATCTAAGTTGGTCACCTTCACACGATCATTTGGTACAGGTAAGTATGGATTAATATCTACGAGATCCCCATTCAATGTGTAATGATGTGCAGCGAGATACTCATCACCAATAGAAATAAAGGAATACGTCGAATTGTTTTCTACCAGTTTTATCAGTTGATCAGTTGCAAATGATCCATCAGACTTCACAGTAACTTGACCAAGATCCAAATTGATATGTAATACCGTAGCATTGGTTCCAGAAGTATATCCCCTTATTTCCTGACCCACATATAATTTTGATGGTGTGTCGGTATTGAACAGGAAGGTCTGATTAGGATGATCTTTTTTGACTTTATCTGTTATCTCTTCCTGAGACATAGGCCAACCTTGTTCCCTCAGTTTTGGGTTCATAAAATAAAATACCCAATGAAGTTGAGGATCTCTGTATATTTTATAGGCAAGATGATCTGGTCTTTCACCACTTTTTATATAGTAATCTTGATAAAAACTTGAAGATAATCTAATTTCATCAAGAATCTCTGCATACGCCGACAAATTTGTCATTACAACAAGTTCTCCCTCAAAGGAATAACCCACCATTGGAAAATCTTTAAAATATGACATTAGTAACCATCCTTAATGTCTTTTTTGTCCAAAGTTGTTTCTTCGGTAAATGTAAGACTGAGATCTATCTCCACAGGTTTACCATCGGAATGAAAAGACATGGAAGATGCATTATAATTTGTGTTTATGGTAGTCAAGTAAGAATCTAAAATATCATGACCCACGGTAACATATTTACCACTATCGTCTTTAGATTCGACTCTTATTCTGAATGGATTAGGAAATTTAAAACCAGCTTTTAACTGACCCAATGGTATAGATTCGGGATAAGCATAAAATCTAAATCTTTTTATTATATTTTCTATCATTTTGGATTCTTCGGGAGATTTTGATATAAACTTAAAAGAAAACTGAAAAGACCTAACCCCAACACCCTTAAATAATGTTCGTATATTAGGATCTGTTGTAACTCTCAAAGCTGATGTAGTTCCCAACTTCATCTCGGATGGAATTGGAAGAGCATTTGTCAATCTTGCAATACCCAAAGAAGCTGCATCACCACTGACAGAAGCAGAAAAAGAAGAGACTAGATCTGATAATCCCCTTTTTCCAGCACCGACCAAACCAGCACCACTATTTAAAGATGACTCCATCCCAGCACCAAGAATTCCTAATTGAGGACTTTCATAGTTTAACGTATCACTAGAAGAAAATCCCACAGGAAGATATATCATTATTTTTTTGTCTATGGGGTGTTTTTCCATTATAGTAAGACTAGCATTTGATTCATCAATGACCCCCTTTGCAGCACCTATAATTGCACTACTGTTTATATCCGAATCACCAGTAAATATTTTTTCGACAGTTTTTTTAACAGCATCACCCACTGATCGCAAAGCGTCGGCCGGAGAAATATTCCCCTTAACTTTTGGTGGATCAATTTCAAATATGTCAAATTTTATTCTAGATCCGTAGTCAGTTTCTTGGTTTTGTGGATAAAATAATTCAGATTCTATTATTCCATCATCCATAGAATTCACAAAATATGGATTTGCACACGAAAAAGATTCAGATTCTTTTTCTCCGTTTTGATCTCCAGATACAGTCGTATTGCTCATTTTACTACTCTTTGTAGGTTATAAATATTATAATACTATTTATACACAATTTATGATGAAAACATATAAAGGTAGATACAAACCACTCAACCCCAAAAAGTATGCTGGCAATTCAGATGATATTGTGTATCGTAGCATGTGGGAACGTCATGTGATGAAATGGTGCGACAACAATAGTTCTGTCGTCCAATGGGTATCTGAAGAACTAATCATTCCATATATATGCGAGACCGACAAACAGATGCACCGATATTACACCGACTTCGTTATAAAATATGACACTGGTCGTATTGTCGTAGTTGAAGTAAAGCCATTCAAAGAAACGCAAAAACCCGAAGGTGGTCAGGGTAAGACACGTCAGAGACTATTGAGTGAGGGTCTGACATACGTTAAGAATCAATCTAAGTGGAAGACCGCGAGAGAGTATTGTCTGGATCGTGGATGGCACTTTGAAGTATGGACCGAAAAGGAACTAACTGCGATGGGTATCATGCCTAAATCAACACAAAAACTTAAGACCAAGAAAATCATTAAACCCCTATCACCATTTCGCAAGAAGAAAAAGAAATAACACATTATCTTAATATTCTTATAAATAGAACTATAGATTTTAAGAGAGTTATATAGTGTCAAATATATTCAATAGGTTAGAACTTCAGGCTTTCAAGGCGGGCATAACTCCCCGTACCAGAGAGTCTCGTGCTTGGTTTCAAAAGAAGGCTAAGAACCTTCGTAGTATCAACCGAGAAGCTTTGATGAAAGAAGAACCTTTGAAAAGAACCAGTAATGAGATTGTGGGTAGTATGTACATGTTTCAATACGATCCCAAACATAAGGATACTCTTCCGTATTACGATCTGTTCCCCTTGGTTGTTGTCATTGGCCCGGCGGAGGGTGGTTTTTTAGGTTTGAACCTACATTACTTACCGCCTATACTACGTGCAAAGATGTTAGATGGATTGATGGGTATTACCACTAACAAGGCATTCAATAGCACCACACGGTTCAAGGCGCAGTATTCTCTTTTACAAAGTTCTTCTAAGTTGAAGTATTATAAACCATGTGTAAAACATTACCTGAATAAACAGGTAAAATCGCAGTTCGCATTAGTGCCTGCACCTGAGTGGGAAATCGCAACCTTTCTACCAACCGCAGACTTCCGTAAAGCGAACAACTTCAAAGTATATAACGACTCTCAAAAGATGGTGGGTTAATAAATGGCTGGAATAGAACAACTAAAAGGTGCACTAATATCCAAAAATGGCATTGCTGTGACCAACCAATATTCAGTGGAAATGCCCACGACAGTAGGAATAAATAACAAATCCAAACTATCAGGTTTGGACCCAAGAGATGCTAATATTCTATGTAAGAATGTATCCATGCCTGGCAAACAAATACTCACCTTAGATCGACAAATGGGACTATTTAACGAAAAGGTAGTTAATGGTTTTGCAGTAGACGATGTCAGCATGACATTTTATGCGTTGAATGACTATGGAATAAAGAAATATTTTGACTCTTGGAGAAGAGTTATGATAGGAGAGGAAAGACTCTCAGATGCGACATTGGAATCTAAAGAAACTTCTGTGGATACGGAACAAACACCAGAGTCCATAGAAAATAAAAAAAGAAAGACCGAGGAACTAGGAAATACTAGAAACCCATTAAGAAAAGGAACAGTAGCATACAAAAATGATTATGTATCCCCAATCAAAATCCATCAATTAAGAAAACCTATTATGAGAGTGGGTTTTGATCTAGGACCTTTAAGTATAGATTTTGATTTGTTGGGAGCATCAATATATAGTATAGAACTTATAGATGCCTTTCCGACAACTATAAGTAGTATTGAACTATCAAATGATGCGGATGGATTAGTAGAAGTAAGTGTACAATTTTCGTACACAAACTGGATAGTGATCAAAGATGAAAGAAGTCTATTCTCTCCCAAAATAAGTCTATCCGGTGGAATAATTTAAATTATATAGGATTTATAAAATGGCATTACCAAAGTTAAACTCAACACCCACATATGAAATGACAATACCTTCGTCAGGACAGAAGGTTATTTACAGACCATTCCTAGTTAAGGAACAAAAGAATTTACTCATAGCTTTTGAGTCACAAAATAGAGGAGATCTATTGAGATCTGTAGTCAATACAATTAATATCTGTGTTGAAGATGAAATTGAGGGAACTCTATCAACATTTGATGTTGATTATATGTTTACTAAAATTCGTTCTAAATCTGTAGGAGAAGTTTCTACGGTGTTGATGAAATGTGAAGAGTGTGAGACTGATAATGAAGTAAATATTGATCTGGACGAAGTTGAAGTTGTTGGTGATATGCCTGACATGACTATAGCTGTAACAGACGATATTGTTGTAAAGATGAAGTTTCCCACATATGAAGATTTTTTATCAAATCAAGAACTATTAGATAGTAATACTGCAACAGAAGCTTTACTTCATCTGGTCGTTAGTTGTATGGATTCTGTATTAACAGATGATGAGAGAATCTCTATAAAAGATGAACCCCAAGAAGAAATTATAAACTTCTTAGAATCTATGACAACGGATCAATTCGAAAAGATATCACAGTTTGCTGTTTCCATACCAACCTTATCAAAGGATGTGGAATTCAAATGTGAATCTTGTAATCATAATAATAAGAAAACATTAAGAGGCATGGACGATTTTTTTTGATAAATCTCTCTCACGACACTTTGACTAATTATTATCAGGTAAATTTCCAACTGTTAAATAATTTTAACTACTCGTTGGACGAAGTGGAAGGAATGATACCTTGGGAGAGAGAGATTTACCTAACAATGTTGATGAATGATATCAATGAAAAAAATCAAAGGGCCAAACAACAAGGATAAGAAATGAGCCTTAAAAAAATAGCACAACAACTAGAATCCCAGAAAATCACTACTGATAAGATGCTAGAAAAAGTCGGCACCATAGACATGGGTATATACATTCTATCCGGTCGTGCACGTGATTCTGCTGTTCGATCTATTTTTTCTAACAATTTGATTCAGTCAATAGAAAAGAGTAATCGTGGTATACTTAAGGCAATAAGAGGATTTCAGGAAGGTAAAAAAACCGGAGATGATCTAGAAGAAAATAGAGAGAGGAAAGATTTCAATAACAGGTTACTCAAGGCTATAGAAGGAATTCAAGGCGGAGGGAAGGTTTCAAACAAAACCGTAGATAAATCAAAAACTGTCAATAAGTCGGGTGGTTTTGGAACTGGTATTGGAGCTGGAGTAGGCGCTGGTCTTGGATTTGCCATAAAAGGATTGGGTGCAGTCGCAACACTGGGTGCATTAGGTTTTGGTATTGGTGCATTTTTCACTGGATTATCAGCAGGCGATAAATTAGGTGCAATGATTAACACCGACATGAGCACCATAAAAAAACAAATGGTAACATTAGGTGAGGCCTTCGCTGATACTCCCACGGAAGGTTTACTGAAAATGGGCGCTTTACTTGCGGCAGGAGGAGCATTCGGTGCATTATTTGGAGCTAAAAGTTCGGGTAAAGCGATGGTTGGTATGGGTGCAATAGGTCTTGGCTTTGGTGCATTCTTTGCTGGACTTGCGTTAGGTGATAAAGCAGGATCATGGATGAACACCGACATGTCCTCTCTCAAGAACATGATGATAAATCTTGCTGAAGGTTTAGGTGCGTTCTCTGGACAGTCACTAGTCGCTTTAGGTGCACTCTTAGGTGCAGGCGCACTATTCGGTGCAGTCGGTGGTGCAGGGGCAGCTGGTATGGCAGCAGTTGGTATGGGTGCGATAGGTGTTGGTCTTGGTGCATTCTTTGCTGGACTCGCAGCCACAGATGGATTAATAAAAATACTCGGATTCTTCGGTGCTGATGGTACTGGGATAAGAGACTTAATGATTAACCTCGCAGCGGGTCTCAATCCACTCAGTGAACTAGACGGAGCTAACCTGATTGCTGTCGGTAGTTCTATGGTTACTCTTGGTGGTGGATTGATTGCTCTACTAGGAGGGCAAGCACTAGGTGGCATATTGGACTTTGTTGGTAGGATTTTTGGTAAAAATGATGAAGAAGATGTATTTCAAAAAATATATAGAGGTCTTCTTCCACTTTCCACATTAAACGCAGATAACCTTCAAGGTCTTTCCGATATCGGAGAAAAAATAGATATTGTCACCAACTCAGTAGAACGTTTCGGCAAGGTCAATTTCAACAAAATTGATAGATCAGTGGCTAGACTTGGTAAATCAATGTCCTACCTCATTCCCATGATGGGTGCTATGATTGGTAAGGGACCAAATCCTGAAAATAGATATCTTGTTGGTGAAGGATGGTTTGATGGACAGAAAGAACTTGATTTTACGCCAGGCTTAAACTCATTCAGTGGAAAAGATATTGAAAATTTTAGTAAGGTATCATCTTTACTTAAACCAGTGCCCACACAGGCACCCAAGATGAAGGAGAGTGTCGATACCGCCAGTCAAATTGCCGCAAATAAAACTGGAGGAAACGCAGTATTCGCACCCTCCAATAATTCCACAAACAATACTAATAACAATAGTACTAGTTTTGTAAGTAATGGTTTATCTTCACATGATTCTATGGACCCATTTATGGGAACAAGAACTGCATAAAAAAGGGACTCTTTCGAGTCCCTCTTCGTAACACATGACACCGAAAATTAATCTTCAGCGGCCATCTTAGCAAAGTAAGATAGTGTGTCTTCCTCGTCAGAGGCAGACTGAATCACTGGTGTGGGTGCTTCAACAATCGTAGGTTCCCCTACCGCTTTAAGAGGTGCAGTCTGAGCAGACTGACTCAAAGCTTCATTCTTAACTGTCGAACCAACACCAGTAGATAGTCCAAGAACCATCTCTAGTTTCTGCTTGAGTTCATCATAAGACTTGTATTGGTTAGGATCTGCATACTCTGAGATTTCGTGCATAGAGTTGTAAGCAGTTTCCAACGCAGTCTCATCACCTTCAAGTAGAGAGGAAGATGCTTTGAACTCAGACTTGTCATAGTTGCGATACCCAGCAACATTTCTAATCTTAAGTTGGAAGTCAGCACCACTCCAAAGGTCGAATGGGTTTACTGGGGTCTCGCCAGGAAATTCTGGTTGCATAAGATCCATAATCTTATCAAAGATCTTCTTACCATACTGGTACATGAAGACTTTTCCGTTGTTAGACGGATTTGATGGATCATTCAACACTAAGATGTTAGACACATAGTGTAGTCGACGCTTCTGTCTGCGAGCGGTTTCTTTATCTTCTTCGATACCACTATTCCATAAACGAGAGTTTAACTCACCTACTGGATCATTCTGTCCAATACTGGTGAGAGACTTTTCAATGTACCACTTTCCGGTTGGGCCTTTAAACCCATGATCCCAGTATCTTTGCCAAGGGAGGTCTTGACCTTCCATTGCAGGCAAGAAACGGACGACAGCATAACCATTGCCAGACTCATCTACAGTGGGCTTCCAGATGCGATCATCTTGGTACTTGTTAGTTTGTTGATTTGCGCCAGACGCTTCTGTTGCTGCGTTGACGAGTTTTGAGATGTCCATAGACTTGGACTTTAATGTTGCAAAAGACATATTTTATTTCCTTCGTATTAACAGTGTATTAAATTGTATTGTGGTTTATTATACCACACATCGTATGTTTTGTAAACTATTATTTGGCGTTTACTACTATATTTATACATCTAATGTATTCATCTTTGGCAAGAAATTCAAAGATCTTGCTTCAGCTTCAACATTTTCGAGAATAGCTTTATTGAGGTACCGTTTGACATCTTCGGGTTCAATATTGTTTTTCTCACATACGTGTAATATAGCATCCATGTAACTAAGTCTCTTTGTGAAAACTGTGGTCTCTATAAGTTTACTAAACGCTTTCTTGTTCAGAAACTTGTTTTCGTCCTCGGTTCCTTTCGAGACTTCTACTTCTTTGATACTCATCATCCATCTCCTTTGTCCAGACTTGTCCACCAATATCAGGGTAATAAAATCCTACCGTTCTTTTAGGAAATCCATCTGGATGGTATGCTAGGGTACGGACTACAGTATTCATGCGACCTTCACGGTGTCGACCATAACGAGAGTCATGGTAGATACCACTCGCAATATACTTCTTAAGATTAGAAAGGTAAACTTCCAGATTAATATATTCTGTACGTTCTTTTCTGTCCTTGGATGTTTTCTTAGCCTTAGTTGATTTCAACTCAGTCTGTATTTCCGTTATCCAACCCTTCACCTTCTTCCAATGTATAGGACTATCCTTATCCATGTCACGAAGATTTTCATGTACTGACTTAGATCCATCGTGACCCCGAGCTTCACGTGCTTTTGCAAGTCTCTCGACCGCAGCTGCACGTTGTTCTTCTGTCATTGGTTTCCTAGGCATCTTACTTAGTCCAACTTAGGGTTCTACTACTAAACTCTAGGACAGAGTCTAATCTAAACGAACGCCAACCTTCAGCATTCGTATCATAACAACGGACAACCTCACGATTGACCTTTGTCTTTCCATTAGGATCAACTTCTTGTTTTCCAATAACAGACTCTTCTAGAGTACAAGTCATGTCACGGAAATCTCCATTAACCTTCATGAATTTTACGTTACCTCTACCGCTTTGTAACGCACGTACAACATCATCATATAATTCAATCATATCAAATCCTCAAAATCTATCGTATTCAGCATCTTCTTCAGATACTTCATCTTCATCACCTGAAGTTATGAATTTCAGGAAGTCATCGTTACCATCTAACATGATAATAACCATTTCTATAGAACGAATTAGGTCTTCAATGTTTTTGATGACACCTTCATCCTTATCTTCCTTTTCAACTTCTTCAGCGTAATCCTTACACACATCAAGATAAACTACTCGCATAAACTCACGAGAGATTAACTCGACATCATTGCGTGGGTATTTACCCAAATCAATAAGATTATCCATCTTAACTCCATTCTTCACTTTTCATTGTTGCATTGTAAACATCACTGTAGTGAGCATTTGCATACACATCTGCATCACCCCATGATATTCTCTCTTTATGATCTTGACGATCAATTCGTATAACTTCTTCTGTTAGTTTTTTAGAACTATTTTTCAAATTACGACCTTTCTGCACTTTTTTAGCTGCTCGTCGTATCATAGCGTATCGTTCTTCCTTACTAATAGTTGCTGTCATATTATCCTCACTTTATCCATATTAAAATTTATGTCGATTCCATACCAATAAATAGGAATCTTCGTATATCGACATATGTTACACATTATAACACAATAAAACATTATTGTCAAGTGTTTTATTTGTAGTCTCCTGTTTTTTTCGCTTCTTTCTTCTTGTCGGTATGAGTAGAAGGACGATTAAACTTCTCCATATTCTTAGCTACTGGATTACCGAAGTCTTTTATCGTGTTCTTTCGACCACTCCTTTTAGATTGAGAACGTCCCATACTACCTCCTCATACTCGCGTGGTCTTTAGCTTCCTGATCGTTTATAATAGGAACCATATTAGATTTGTGCATGGTACTGATACCTTTAACTAGAGTACCAGTATAGACTGATCTCTCTTCCTTTGTGGTGTGTACAGTGACACAATCCACAGATTGGTATACTGGTGTGGGCCTACGATAAGGTTCGTTTACCACTTCCATAGGAACAAATTTAGGGGTGGGTTTTTTCTTGGTAGTCCAAGCATTGAAAGATTTCTTCCGACCACTAGGGTAACATCTCATATTTCCGTGTTGCATAAAATACTCTTTCATTCGAATAATAAGTACATTATACACGCATAAACAACAAAAGTCAAGGTTTAATTTGTATAAATATACGCATGACGGAACAATTATTTGACTTTGGTTTCACACTAGTAAACGAGGAAGAACTTGAGGCGGTGCAACACGCTTCGTCTAAGTTGGAATCTGTTTCTTCTACTGTGGACGCTACACAAGATCGGTTAGACAGTTTGTTTAATGCGATCCAACCTCTTCTCAACAATCTAAAACAGAACCCTGAGAAGGAATATATTTTATGGCCTAATCGATTAAACAAAATCGAGGAATTTGAAAACTATATCCAAAATATCTACAAGGGAAATTAATAAATGTTTTTCAATACAAAAGACGAAACAATTTTAAGAGAGACCAGCGAGAACGGTCCGGTCTATCAGTATGTTATGGGACATGAGAAAGAAGAGATGTCACGTAACCTAAATGGACAGTTAAACGATAACATAAAAAACAATAAACTTTATCTTCGTCATTCTTCTAACAGGGTAAATACTGTGGAAGAAGTTCTATCAAGATGTCCGATGTATTGTAACTTCCTAAGAACAAAAGATTATAAAAATATTCTTTTTGTTGGGCATTTTAATGACGGACAGACATCTTGGTTACTTCCTGAAGATGCCGATCGACACGTAGATCTTATGTCCCCAGAAAGGGCCCATTTAGATCAGGTATCGGACCCCAACATAGTATTACAGTTCATTCCTATGGTGTGGAAAATGTTTGGATACAAAGGCGAAATAAAAGTCTGTAGTCCATCAGAAAGTCGTCACCGAGGAATAATGCATTCCATGTATAGGAACAATGGTTTAAGATATTGTACTATAGAAAGTAATAAACAGTACCGTCACGGAATGGACAAATTTGAGTGGAATGTCAGTCTTCCACCAAACACTGAAAAGTTTGATGCAGTGGTTTTCTTGGGTGTTCCTAAGAATGCCGGAGCTTTCGCAGAGATTGCGGTAAGAGAATGTTTTTCTCCGATATGTACTCCGGATTTTGATTTGGTAGATATGTACTACAATCAGGGAGATTCTGAGAAATTTGTTCTGGCTAGAAAGAAAGACAACACAGAATCCCTGACCACAGTCTTCTCAAACCGTAGTGAATGGGACTCTGATATAAAATCTTCCGGTGGTAGACCAGAAGAGTATATGTTAATGGATCGTATTATTTCAGTATATTAATGCGATAATAACAGCGACAGCACACCAAATTAGGACGTTTGGTTTATACAGCCAAACGTTCTTAAAGTCGTGTAAGGTACATTGAATAAAATTCTTCACTTTAGGCAGATTGTCTTCTGCAAATTCTTTCATATTTTCAATCATATTATTACTCCGTAATAGCAACCACTTTCACATTTTTTCCAATTGGAAACTTTATTTTATCATGTCTATGATAAATTGTAAAGTTCACTTCCGAAAATTCTTTAAAGAAATTTGACCAGATAGGTCTCCAATTCGTAGCAAGTCTATGGGTATTCAAATCACTTCTATCAGATTCCAATACCAAATCAGTACAACTTCTTAAGTTCAAATCGAACATAGAATCGAATCCATATAAGTGAACTTCCGTTGCTCTCATCTTCCTACACGCATAATCTACTGCCATATGACCACAACTATAATTAGTCGCTGCCTGAGACTTCGCATGTCCCGGCAGTTGGGCGTATGGAGGTACATGAGTCCAGAACCCTTTGATGTTCTGAGAATATTTTAAATAGAATGCTGGGTGAGATTCCATCCATCTTCTAGGTCTATTGCCTAGTATCCAGTCATACATTCCGAGATTAACACTACCTTCAGTCAGAGCAGCCATCATCTTAAAGTCCACCATACAACTTGCATAGACTTCTTCTTTAGTTAATTGAATTGGTGGCATATTACACACTAAAAGCTTGCCTTCCGTACCTCTTTTAAAGAGATCCGCCCAATCACCATTACCTAAAACATTGACCCTCATTATAGACCCATCTTCTCTTTTAGAAGAGAATATTCACCGTCTTCACATTTTGGAAGACCCAATTTCTCTACTAATAAATCCCTATTAACTAAATGTTCATTTTCTATATCATCCTTAGATTGACCGAAATATGCGACAGCATAATGGTCTCTTATCATGATATTGTTTACAGTCATCTCAGAATCAGTCTCGTGATCATAGACAACAAATTCACCGAGGATTCTTCCGTACTTTCCTTTATTATCTAGTCTTGTACGAAGTACACATTTTTCTCCTAGTTTTTCCGTGAGAAACTTTGATGCAGTTTTACCAAAGATTTTCTCGATAGGATCTCTTGTACGCGATTCAGGAGTATCAATACCATAAAGCCTAATCCTTTGATTAGCAAAAACAACACCAAAGCCGAGATTAATGTCAACATCCACAGTATCACCATCGACGACTCTAATAATTTTCGCACTGTATTCATACATTTTTATTCCTCACTCTCTTCTTTTTCTAATTTGTCATCAATTGTGACGTTTCTGTAGTACACGATTACTTCACCAAGTTCTCGAATATATCTTCTTAATTCTTGTGTGTTTGCGGACATCATCTTATAGTCTCCAACAGTCATAGCAACAAACACTACCTTACCGTTATTCTTATCTTTCATCTCATCTAAGAATCTATCTAAGTATGTATAACCTACGGGCCAGTCTGGATTTTCTCTTTCTGTTTTATCACAATCTTTAGGTCTTTTAAATCTTTCTGCGCCTTTCTTATCATATTTTTTAGGATCAAAAGCTATTGTAGCTTTACAGGGGTTAGCAACAATAGCTTCAGATACAACATACCATTTAGGATTTTCCAAATCGATCGGTCGTGGTAATGTCGGTTGGATTATTTCTATTTTTACTGGTTTTGTTATAACTTGAATTTCTTTCTCTCCAAATATATTCTGGAAAGTGCTACAACCACTAAGGAGTGTCAGTAGTGCCAAGCTCACTAATCTTTTTGCTGTCATTTTCTATGTCCTCAAATACTTCTGATGTACCATTGTTAAATCTTATCTCCATAAGACCCGGCTTTACCTGTGAAAGTTTATCAAAATTATGTCTAGAAAATATAGCAAGATACTGATCCTTTTCTTGTTCTATTTGACTATAATTTCTCTGTAAATTCGTGAGGGATTCTCCCTGTTTTTCATAAGACTTCTGAAGAACATTTATAGTTTCCTTCTGTTCTTCAAATGCATTTTCTAATTTCACCGCATTTTCTTTAAGTGTTTCATTCTCCGAGTATAACCACCAAGAACCCAGACCTAGAACTAGTATTATTCCTACAAATAATTGATTGAACATGATTTATTTTCCTTTCTGAGTCTCTGATTATTTTCCAATACTATTCTACAAGCACTTGTTACTTCGTCAACCTTTGAAATTAAAGATTCTATGGTTCTCTTCTGTACTTCTATGGTTTTTTCTTGTGAAGAAATTTTATTCTGTGTGGATTTATAATAAAACCCAAATACAGAAGACATTACCAATATAAGTATAATTAAATATTTACTCATGATCTTTCCTTGTCCGAAATTCTAGTTCTGAGTTCTGACGAAGAGAACCTGTGTGAACGTTCATTAAAGTAATTGAGTATACCCCTTTTCTTACATATATCCTTACCAGTGAAGTCCTTTTCTAGATATTCTTCTCCTAGTATTCTTACATCAATACGATACATAGAAAGAATGTCCTCTAAATCCTCTTCAGTCACATAAGGAATTATTTCATCAACATAACCCACGGCATTTAATTGGGCGTACCTCTCCACTATTGTTTGTATGGGAGAGTTTTTTTTATCTCTTTCTATGGAAGGATCTACCTGTAGTCCAGCTATAAGATAGTCGCATTGTTCTTTAGCATCACGCAACATTGTTATATGACCAGAATGTAACAAATCAAAAGCCGAACAAGTAAACCCCACTTTCATAACATCATTTTCCTGATTTTATCATTACCTTTATTTCCGGTATGATGAATGATTAATGGGTTTTTAACCTCTATACCGTCCACATAATCCAATCTAAGAGAGTTAAACTTATGGGGTAGGGGTTCCATAACCCCTATCTTCTCTATTTCCGACATAGAGTAATGTAGGACTTGTTGATCACCCTCAATAGGTTTTTTTTCACAAGCTAATACCCAATTTCTCAGATTCCAATTTCTGTTGGTAAGTACAACACCACTATTGTACCAAGGTCCATTATCGGGTCTTCTTTTGGACCAAGGTCGATCATGTACCATGCCAATCTTATCTTCTACGTAGTAGTCAAATATAGAACTTATATCAGAAACAACTTCACAATCAGTATCTAACCAACAAACTAGTTTGTTTGGATATGTTGCCTCGTATATAGTCCTAGGTTTTTTGAACCAACCCTTCAGATCCTTTCCAACCTGATCTACTTTGTATGGAACATACACATCAACGTCAATAGACGAAAGATGATCCAACATTTCTTCGGACATACCAAAATCAGCTACTCTTATGGGAGTACTATTGTTTCTAAAATAATTATTTAGAAACCAAGGTAGTTGCCATTCCGTATTTCTATCGCAACCTGTAAGAAATATATTATTCATACATCTATATACACATAGAATAAATATTACTATTCTATAGATAATAAAAAGGACAGACGAAAATATCCACCTGTCCTTTGTAATTGTTATTCATAATATAAAATTCATTTTTAGTTTTAACTTAAATAAGTCACTATAGTTTCTATTTGTTCTTCTGTAAAGACGCTCTTGGATATTCCTACACTGTCATCATACCCCATATTCTCACTTTCCCTTAGATTTTTAATCTGGGATTTTTCTACTACGACATCTACTACTGACAAATCCACACCATCATCGTTAAGTTCCCCTATACATCTGTGAAGTATTCTAGTGATTACCGACTCAGGATTATTCACTAAATTTTCGTAGGAATACACATCACAAAAAGCTACATGTTCTATCTCATCTTCAAATACTTTGATAGTAGAAACACCAGCCAAGTTAGATAAGAAGTCTTCTACTGTTAGTTCTGGGTGACGTTTTTTATGTTTTAAGTATACCACTGAAAGACAATCGACAGGATCTCTTTTGATAAGAAACTTTTGTTCGGGATAAACCGTCATTAAAGTGTCCATATCAGTTACAGAATCGTTACCGTCATAGTTTAGGTTCGTGGGAACTAGAGGATGGAATCCATAGTCACTACTATTGAAAGCAGTTTCTACTGAAGATTTACCTGTAACTCCGTACTTTTCAATAATGTACTGACCGACTAAAGAAGCAACTAAAAAGGCGCCTCCTTCTGGATAACTTACAGCAAATCTTGAACGCTGTTCTTGTGTTTTCATAGAATTTTCCTCTTTAGTTCTTCTACGTTTGCCCTTTAAGAAAGGTATTTTCTAATACTATTTATAAAAATAACCAACTATATATCAACATTTTCATAAGTTTTCTGGGTTTTGGAAATCTTTTAAATCAAATTCAGTTCCATGCATTTTCATAAGATCTCTTTCGTGATTGGTGTATACTAACACTTCCGGATCATCAATAAGGAAATCACAACCTTTACAAAAATCTGGATAGTTTCCGGAAGTATGTTGTTCTCTCAGTTCAGTATATTGAGGACCGTTCCATATCTCTTCTATAGTGTTGTCTTCCATATGTCCCAATACAGCCTCAGTATCTCTACCAAGAACTTGACAACAAGGATGAACCGCACCCTTCTTACCATCCAATCCACCAGCGCGAATGACCACATCAGGAGAAAATGGACGACCACATGTTTTTACTGAACCCGACCTAACACCCACATCCTCAATATCTTGCACACCAGACCAGTTGTGCATTTTCCATATCTCAGTTTTTACACCCAGTTCATCAACAATTCTTTTATACTGTTCTAACTCTTGATCAATATTTTTATTATCAGTGATGAGATGATATGTAGAAATTACACAATCAGAACCACTAGAATTAACATACTCTACCATTTCCTCAATATTCTGACGAATACCGGCGTATGTTCCCCCTACTGCATTGTGCATCCATTTAGTGTAGTCTTCTTGGTTTGAACCAATGAAGGAGAATCTATAAAAATCAAGACCAGCATCAACACAATCTCTCATGTACTTACCTTCCATTTTAAATCCATTAGAAAAGATAAAACATTTAGCTCCGTTTTTTTTAACAACTTCTATAAATTTAGGAAGTTTCTTTTGCATAGTTGCTTCACCGGAACCGTCTAAATTTATAACCCTTACTCCGTGTTTCGCACAGTCGGCTACATAACTTTCAAACTCTTCAAGTTTCATCATACGACGAAACCCTTTGTCTCTGCCACCCTCACGCAAATCTTGTGGACACATACTACAAGAGTAATTGCAGCCACCCACAATCTCTATTACAGCTCTGTCTATGTGTAATGGTAATTTCATTGTCTAAGATCTCTTATTCTCTCTCTAAAATTATCGGCCTTCTTCTGGGAGTGTTCTAGCATTATTTCGGGGTTATCTACCCAAAACCATATACTTGCATCAACTTCGGAATTGTGACTGGCTCTTACTGCATATTTAGTATGATACTTGGTAACTCCCTCTTCACTTATTACTATTAAGGGCTTACAGAAGTTCTTTGCAACATAGTGCCACATACCATCATAACATATAACCTGTCTACAAGTAGAAATATGCCACATAGCTTCTCTAATGGGAGTTCTGTATGTCAGTTCAACCATCTGAAAACCATGAGATTTTAACTTATCTATTATAACATCCCAGTCGTTGTTTGTCAACTGTCTCTTCCAAGTTCTTGGAGTTTCAGCGTTAAATGTGGGTCTCCAAAAAACTATTTTATTAGGGACAATATCTAAAAATGTATCCTCTCGGAAAATCCAATCATTATCAGGAACTTGTGCACCTGTTTTGTCAGAGTACCTTCCTGATTGAAATTCAAATCGAGTTTTATCTAAAAACCTTGCGACTTGTCTTTTAGAACCGTCCGGCATAAGTTCAGTATCATCTTCATATCTCCAATTACTGTATCTACTATCAGTATTAATAACATGAGATATTTTTACATCTTCTTTTCTATCATAAAACCTATGCATATACTGCATTCTTTCTATAATAGTTTCTGGGTCCTCAAAATGATGAAGATGATGTTCACCATGAGACCAATGCATTTCTAAATCTATTGGAGTTTTAGTACGCCAAGAATGTAAATGGACACTATTAAGTGCCCACATAAAATCACCTACGCCCGGAGTTCCTCTCCAAGTAACGAGTTCAGTCATCAGTTTTCCAAATTACTAATGAAATCTCCGAGAGTGTCAATATCCCTATCAGACAAAAAAGATGCCTGTGACCACATTATCATGGACTGTCTTCCCCTCTCTTGTCTATTTTTATATTCCAGTAAAGCAGTTGTAATGTATTCTTTACTTTGCCCAGCTATCTTTGGAAACATTCCCATCCCTTCACCCTTCGTACCATGACATCCAGCACATCCATTCCACATAGGTGGGGTGGGGTCTTCCACGACTACAGGAGCTTCAATAACGCCTGCTGCGATAAGTCTTTCTTCTTCTATTTTAGCGACCCTAGCAACTTCTCGTCTTTCTAACAACTTTTCATAACACTCGTTTATACACGCACTTTGGGGGTTATGACCTCTGTGTTTTGCGTTAGCAAATGCGAAGGAAATAATAAAAGCAGCCGCACAGGAAATTAGAAAGGGGAATAATATATGTGGATTTACATCTTTATGTGACATCTATCTATCCTTATTTTTTAGTACCCATTGCTTCTTTCGCATAGAATGCCGCAACTATAGCAGCAACCGAAACGAAGTATGTGGGAGCCATAGAACCCAGTGTCTTTGTCGCTTCATCTAGACCTACGACAGATGCAAGGACAACCGCGAAAGGATATAACAACATTCCATATAGAGAGAACCAAGCCATCTTTCGTTGTGCATCTCGCATCGCATCAGCATCTTCAAGTTCTTTTCTTTTGAACTCCATATGCATTTCCAGTTCGGTCTCTGTTACATGACCATCACCATTTGTGTCAGCCTTTGCGAGAGATCCATCACTATCTACCGTGAGTACCTTTTCTTTTGTCTTAGTTTCTTTTGCCATTTTAAAAACCTTAATTATATATTAATTTATATGACTATTTATAATAAAAAAAAACCCTTCCGAAGAAGGGTTAGATTAACCACCACCGATATATTCCCCATAAGTCTATTGTTGTAAACATAAGATTTTGAATCAACATGGGTCGGTCTTTCCAAAAAACATAAATAAAAATCATATGTCCAATGAAGAAAAGTATATACCCCCATCGACTTATATCTATTTTACTACTAAGGAGAATCCCAGCTGCAAAAAACAATATAGTACCCACCCACTTAAGAATGGATATTTGATTATCAGTTTTCCGAAACAACGACATCATCGTAATAAGTAGAGGTATCTTCTTCACTGAATAAGTTCGACCAAACTTTTAGTTTTTCTAACTTCTGTTGTCTAGATTCCTCGACAGCACTATAAGATATAACTTCCCACTCCTGAAGAAGTTCTATCATACAAACTAGATCGCCCACTTCTTTTGCAAGTCGATCTATATTCACACGTTCTTGACCAAACCTTTTTATCTTAGAGGCTTCTTGAATAACCTCCGCACATTCTTCTTGAAGAATGGTTAATAATTCGGTAGCAGAATCGTTGTGTTTCAACATCTTTAGTCGGCCCAATCTTTCTTTGGATTTTTTTCTTCAACTCTATTACTATACATAGTTTCATTGAGTTGTACAGATGAAGTTTTTTCTACATCAAAACAATCAAATACTACCTCCCTTATTACAGGTGGTTCTGAAGGAGCAGAAGCTCTAAAGAACTCGGAAATTTGATCAGTTGTGATTGATTGCTTTTTATACACTTCTCCGGTGACAGGATTTTCCCAACCTTTCAGAGTAGGTACTGCATGTGGACACCAGTTAGGCGCTTTAATAGTCATAGTAACTCCTTATTCAGTAATAACTTTGTAAATTTCTTTCCAGTTTTGAACGCGTAACGCACTGCCTTTGTAGTTTGCGTTGTGTTCATGCGCAATTAAGAGACTCTCTAAACCCATTTCGATTCCTACATCGCAGTTTTCTGGTTTGTCTTCTATCCAATAACACCCAGTGTCACGATACTCTTCTAAAGCCTCATCCTTATCGGCACCAGTATCTAAATAAACATATTTCTCAAAGGGTGTTGGTCCAAATAATTCAATAAGATTTTTAGTTCTCAAATGTTGCGCATACTGATCATTACTCAAACTAGTTATCGCATGAAAAACATAACCATGTTGTTCGTGAAGTTTTCTCACATACTTCATAGCATCTCTGAGAGGGGGCAGTTTACGAATCACCGCACTCTCATTGAACATTCGAACTAATCTTTTACCTTCGTCTTTAGATATATTATATCTTTGATTGATACTGTAAATCTTGTCAGCATTAGGATCTAACTCATATCCATGACGATCCATCCACTGAGTAAATGCGTAGACCCAGTCTAACAAAACACCATCACAGTCTACTAATATTACCTTTTCCTTCATTTGTTTCTCCATTCAATATAGGTATTATAACCTATTGAACTAGAAATGTCAAGTGTTTTATGGAACTAAAGTTCTTTCCCAAGGCATAACTCTATACTTCCTCTGATACCAATGTCTAGTCATATCGATCTTCCAATCTCCTCCGGTATAATGACAGAAATTAGCCTTCTCAAAAAAATCTTCCTCGGTATCATAATGTGGAGAATCATTCCATTCTTGGCCTAAACATTCTAGGTCGAACTCATGTTTTCCAAGTTGTGCGGAGATATAGGGTTGATCATTCATAATTGACATATGAAAAGATGGTTGAGAGTAACACCAATCTTCCCAAGAATCAAACTCTTCTCTCGCACGAAGTCTGGCTTCCTTAGTCCATATAACTACTCCAGTATTAAGGATTGTCAACTTGGATGGTCTACTAGGAGGTAATGTCGGTAATATAGGACAGTTGTGCATATCAAACTTAGAACAAAAGTCATTGTATGTACTTTCTTTATAGTCCCAAGAATTGTATCCACCTCCATTTGGAGTAACTATGTCAGATTCTAATACACCATAAACTTCAGCTCCAAGACAACACTCGTCGAAGATATTTTTTGTCGTATTTACTACGATGTCGGTATCAACAAATAGAACGTTATCATATTTGTCAAACATTGGATCGTAGATTACTCGAAGACATTCATAAAGAAGTGATGTTGAACAACCATGTCCTTCAGTGAATACTCTTTTATCCGAGTAGTGATGGTCAGCGCAAATCAAATCCGCATATGCCTCGAAAGATTTTCTAGATATTGATGCGCACTCCTGATAGAGTTCTGATCGGTTTCTTCCTTTGATGTCTCCTCTTTGGTCGACAGCATCACTTGTTATCATATATTGGAAGATTGCGTTCTTAGACATTCTCTAGTCTCACCATCAATCGTTCTGCACGATTAGTTACTTGTTTATGCCAACGAGAGTCCCTACCTTCTACCGCAGCTCTTTCCCAGTCACCGTCAAGTAGTGCGGCAGTCATATTCTTAAACTTACTGAGACGAGTCCGTCCCATATTGAACATCATATTAACCAAGATTTCTTGGACTTCGCTGGGGAAATCTCCATAAGTCCGCTCTTCGTATAAAGCTTTGCACTCGGAAATCGCGATGTCCAGATCGGTCTCAAAACATTCCCAGACTCTCTCTTCAGAGATCTCTGTTCCAACATCCTGTCCATGTTCTGGGTCACTGTCCTTGACCAAATGCCCCACACCAAAAGTAGGGTAGCCAAGATGGTCGAGATAAATTTCATACTTAACCCCTTCGTCTATTTTTAATGTTTCAAAAACATTTTCTCTGTTCATGTATATATTCCTATATTAAGTGTTAATTGTTGAGTGCTTGCCAGCACCCTTCTTGATATTTTTTAAATGGTCATTCCATTCCGAACCGGCCAACTGACGAGCTGTGGTATGTCCAGAAACGAGTTTAGGCGCAGATAATATTACCTGTTTAAGTTCTGGATGATTTTTTTTAAATTCGTCTAGGTCAGAAATCCGAAGAGTCTTTTCAAAGATCTCTCCAGATTCCGTATTTTTAAAATTGTAAATTGCCATAATAAAATTCACTGGTCATAAAGTAGATCAATACGACAGGATACGCGAGGTCTGATCCTGAAGAGATATGATCACCTCCTTATGAGTACTTTCCCTTAAAAGTTTGATAATTTTTTATATTATTACCGGATATTGCAATTGATTTTACTGTAGTTACTTTAATGTTCGACATAATAGCTCCTTTTGTGCTGAGTCGATGGGAAAATGCTACCTTGAGGTTTACTTACGTATCAGATCAGGAAATGCCTCCTGTACTAATTTTTTAGTTAAGAATTTGATGGGTGATTTTTTTGCTACCATAGAAATAACCAAATCCGCATCCTTTGGATGGATGGATTCTAGAAGTTCAATAAACTTTTTTTCTCTTCGGAAAGATGGTAAATCTGTTCCGGGCCCACCCTTAACAAAGTAACCAAACATTTTGTGGTTTCTAAGTAAAGTGGAAGGAATAGATCTCTCTTCGTTTGGGGTGAAAGGTGGTTTGCCCTCTGGTAAAAGAAATTCCAAAGAGTCATCGAAAGTCCCTCGCAACACATCTTTGAAAGCTTGGACATCGGAATATTTATTTAGGATCTCTAAACGAGATGATTTATTTTTAGATTCGCCAAACTCTTCGATCATCTCGAAAACTTCTGGACCTCTTTTTGGATATGCCATAATTTAATTACCTTTGTTAATAATATTATATATATGTTTCTTTTGTCACATCTTTTACTAATCTGCGACATTCGTTGAATCTTCTAATACTTGTTAAAACACCAAACAATTCATCATCAGCTTTCTGAGAAAAACTTAACCAAAATATAAGCATTATTCTTAGTATCCAAACGCCTACTTTTCTTGAAACCATTTTGGTACCTCTCGGTTAGACCATTTAGCAAAGTACTTTTTTTCTTCTCGATAGTACTTACGGTAACCTTCAGTAACATTATCATTTTTGCAATATTCGGGCATACATTGTGGCATAACAGTCTCAGGTCCTACCTGATTAATATTCTTAGGAGCAAACCACAACTGACTAGATAGTTTATCGTAAGTAGCATGTATTCGCCCGTAACGATGAGTGTATTCTTTTGCACAAGCTACAAAATGATTATACAACCATCGGTAGTTTCTTTTGTTTTCTCGTGTCCAAATAGCGGAGGGATGATTGACGTGACAAGCTTTGTATAGAAGTCTTTCTTGAGCATCACCATTGAGTCTCCATCGTTTTATTCTACGACCACCTTTAGTTCTATCAGTATATTCTTCACCATCAATAACGCGATGAGCGGTTGATAGTAACTGGGCATATTCAATGACCATTTTGACCACATGTTTGTCACACATCATTTGAGCTGATATAACAGGGTCGTCATGTAATCTAAAAATATTCATTCGTAATCCCAAATACAAGAAACAATATCTTTAACAAATTCTAAAGGGAGGTCTAACTTACTAGAAATATCCTGTACTGAAACTGCTTGTTCATATAATTCTTGAACTTCAAAAACTACCGTACTCATTTTACTCATTTTATTTCTCCTAAGTTTTTTACATTAAGTTCTTTCATTGTATCACTATCAAGAAAATGTCTGTCCATTAGATTAGGTCCAGTCGCAATGCTGTAGTAATCGATATCTTCAGGAGTATGCACAAACATTATTTCACCAGAAAGGACACTACTCGGAGTGTCCCATTGAATTGTCTCACCAACTATACCGTACATTATGTCTTCCCCTTATAACCAAGAGTTTCCATTGCAAAGACTGGAGAACCTCCGACTTCGTACCCATAATCTTCATTGAAGAATTTGTTGTTATGGTCAGAAAGATACATATACTCTTCAACACGAACATTTTTTACTAGGAAGTTAATCCACGATTTCCAAGGTTTGTAACCATGTTTGAATCTCGCGACAAAAGCAGGCTTTAACTTACCGTGCCAACCTACGTGACAGTTAGGATGAACATCTTGCATAAACTTGGCACCTTCGAAATCACCTTTGTATGTTAAGTACATACCGTCCCATTGGAAATCTTCTTTAACAAAATAAGTCATAATAAACACTCTCTCTCAATCATCAATACATAGGTATTATACAATATTTCACACACTTTGTCAACACATTTATTACTTATTTTCAAAATAATATTTAATATCTTTCTTGTTGAACTTGCGGAACTTTCGTCTACTCACGCTCCAAGATTTTTTTGGAGCACTGAAGATTTTCACATCCTTTGTACCATAAGGAACATAACCCACAAGGTCCGTACCCTTAGTTATATACACGTGATTGGGGACTTTATACTCACCCCAATCGGTTAACTCTTCACGCCACAAATAGTGACAGGCTTCATCAAAAGTCATATTAAAACTCCACTCGGTCAAAGACTGCAACAGCACCATAGAAGTGACCACCAATCAATCGGTCACAAAGTTGGGAAAATCGTGAGTCAGATGTTGCGGCATAGTTACCACCGAACATTGTCCATTTATCCTTCTTTGATGAGGGAACAACTCTAAGACACTTACGACCACCGATAGGTTCTTCCATAATCAGTTCCGCAGCTGGGTAATCTGAACACGGTTCGAAAGGACCCTCTGCATTAACTATAGTAAAACCCTTACTATATGAAGACTCACCACCAGCGGTGCAGTCGACATTATCTAAAAAACTATTTCCATACGGAACTTGTTTGTACACACTAACATGAATTCCCATTACACATACCTCACATTATTTTTAAGAAACCACTTCTCGATGACGGGACTGCCGTCATCATTTTCATCAGTCACAACGTAAGCAACAGTCTTCTTGACCTTCGCATAACGATACTCTTGATGTAAACCACCAACCCATACTAGGTGGGGGAAACAACACCAATCCTTACACCCTTCAACTCTGTTAGCATTCTCAGAGTAATGGAAGTAATTACCAAAGTCTTTCTCAGTAAACTCACCTAAAACATTTTCAACACTCAAAGGGGCAAAACTCATAATAAACACTCTCTCTTAATCATCAATACATAGGTATTATACAACAACCAACAAGGTTTGTCAAGCGTTTTCTTGAAATTAAATGAAGTTTTTTTATGAGAAAAGTGGCGGAGAGGGTGGGATTTGAACCCACGATACGCTATTAACGTATGCCAGTTTTCAAGACTGGTGCATTCAACCGCTCTGCCACCTCTCCGAAAATTTTATGGTGGGGGGAGGTGGATTCGAACCACCGAAGCTTTCGCGTCAGATTTACAGTCTGATCCCTTTGACCGCTCGGGAATCCCCCCAATAGTTAATCTTTTTTACGACGAGTAATTGATGTTTCAATATCCTCTTCGTTTAAACGCTTATCTATCTCTTCAACCGAAAGATAGTCTAAGTCCCAGTGATTGCATATATCATTTCTATATCGAGTGTGATCCTTGTCAGTAGACTTAGACTTTCTTCGATCAAAGTAGCGCAGTAATTTTTGGCTAATTCCCATATGACTATTACGGTATATTAATGGCTCCGTCTGGTGGGCTCGAACCACCGACCCAGTGATTAACAGTCACTTGCTCTACCAACTGAGCTAAGACGGAATAAATTTGTCTGGTGACACAAAACTCTTCTTTGACCTTATACGTTGCACGTGCATAGTCTCCAAGCCTTCTGACTAACGGTACCAGCTACCGACCTACTTGGTGTCGTGTTTCTATTTGGGATGATTAATCCCATTCTCATCATAGGAGAAACAAATAACTACTAGTCCTCAATCATAGGACTCGTATGGTGGAGGTATGCGGGATCGAACCGCAGACCTTCGCCGTGCAAGGGCGACGCTCTCCCAGCTGAGCTATACCCCCAAAATGGAGCTCGGAACAGGAGTCGAACCTGCGACCTGCTGATTACAAGTCAGCTGCTCTACCAACTGAGCTATCCGAGCATTAATTCGTGTATTATAACACAATAAAAAAACTTTGTCAAGTATTTAATCTTCAACAGTTTCCGCTACTAGGGGTGCCTTCCGACGAACCAGTTCATTTCTGGCCTTTTGTTTTTTCTTGCCCGTAGTGTTGTCTTTGGCAATAGATTCTTGAAGTTCTTCGGTAGGAACGGTGTGTATATAATACCGAGTAATATTTCTTTTCCTGTCTTTTGTATCTGATTTCCATTTGATTGGCATAATAAATTTCCTATTTTTTCATGTTAATAGATAGGTGTTTGGAATGTACCTTACACCCAATAAACTCATTGTAAAAGTCCGAAGACTCTAGTACTTCGTATTGAAATTGGTACTTAGCTTCATAATAAGAACAGTCTCCTTTAGATTTGCATAATCTAAGTATCTCCCTACTAAAAGCTTCACCACCTTTCTGTTCAACTAAAGATTTAACATTCTCACTTGAACCATAATAATCCATCCAATCAGATTGAACTTTAGTTTTAACTCTTCTCTTTCTCTTTTTGGTGACGGGCAAAGTTTTTGGTTTCCAAAATAACTTCTTACCGATATATTTTTTACCACTATCTTTTTCGGTCACCATATAAACAAACCCGACATAAGTTTTGAGGAACTCATCGTCGGGTTTAAATTCTTTATCTTCATATATCCACATAACAATTATATATGTCTATACTAACTACTCGTAATCATCTACCTCTTCAGCGTCTATATCAGAACCACACATAGGACAGAAACGAGGGACTTCATCCTCATCTATTTCGTACCTTATTTTTACAGCGGTAAAGATATCGCATATGGGGCATTCTATTTCCCACATTACGCTAGACAACCTTTACCATCTAGACCACAAACAGGACTTTCTTCTTCCTCTTCCCATCCCCATTCACCATCCATGCCATTTACGGAATACTCTGTCACTCTTTTTTCAAAGAAGTTATCATGCGAGGCACCATTAAGGACCCAATCTAACCAAGTCAATGGGTTATCCTTAACTCCAAACTTTGGTTTCATTCCAAGTTGAAGAAGCCTACGATCAGCGATGTGACGAATGTACTGTTTAACATCTGTTTCAGTTAGACCTTCAATGGTACCCGACTTATATGCAAGTTTGATGAATCGGTCTTCTAACTTAACAGCGTTCTTTGCCATCTCATAGATCTTAGACTTGAGTTCGTCATTAACAATACGTGGGTGTTCTTCACAGAACTCACGGAATAGTTTTGCATTACCCTGTACGTGCATAGTCTCGTCACGGATAGACCACTCTACAATAGTTCCCATACCTTTCATCTTACCGAAACGTTGGAAGTTTAGTAGCATCACGAATGATGCAAACAGAGACATACCTTCATTGAATACGGACTGAGCTAGAACAAGTGCGAGTCCGGTATGGGAGTTTATATTCCCCTCTTTCATGAAGTCTAACTTATCTGCCATTTCACTATATTCTAGGAATGCGTGATGTTCTTCATCAGGTAAACCCAGAGTGTCATTTAACAACGCGTAAGCACGCTGGTGAACACCTTCACGATTAGCAAAAGACGCTAACATATTTCTTATTTCATTATTCTTGAATTTGGGTATAAGAAGTTCGTGATAGTTTTCTCCTACCTGAACATCTGACTGCGTGAACAGTCTCAATATCTGAGTTATAAATTCTTTTTCTTGTTCAGAAAGTTTAGTCTTCCAGTCCTGAATATCTTCGGAAAGTTCGGCTTCATCTTCTACCCAATGAATTTCTTCATGTTTTTTTACCATATCTACCGCCCAAGGATAGGCGAAAGGTTTGTACGATTTACTAAATTCTAATAGTGACATTTATCCCTCACAAGCTCTGCATTCTTCGGATTCTTCTTGAACCGGATTGTCCAAGAACTTCATTAAATCTTCGTACCCACCAACATATTTTCCGGAGATATATATTTGAGGTACACTTTTTACTTTTCGACCAGTGACTTCGGCCGCAGTCTTACCCACTTCTTTTAGGTTTATATAATCATAATATATGCCACGTAATTTTAATTCATCTTTCGCTAACTGACAGAAAGGACAATCGGGTATACCATAAACAAGAGTTCTTGTATCCTCCCCAAGAGCAACTCGTTCTACCTTCTCCGAAACATTTTCTGCACGACTCTTAGCTTCAGTTCTTAAATAATATAATCCCTTCAAACCTATTTTCCAAGCCATAAGATGAACCCTATTGACATAATGTTTATCTGCCCCAGCTGGGAAAAATATATTAACGGATTGTCCTTGACAAATATATTTTTGTCGATCTCCAGCATGTTGAACAACCCAAGTCTGATCAAGTTCTTGTGCGGTTTTAAATACCGCTTTCTCTCCTTCTGTGAGGAATGGTAAATGTTGTACCGAACCTTTATTGGTTATAATTGATGTCCAATTGGATTCGTTATTCTCTCCCTTCTCTTCCAGTAGTTTAATAAGATAGTTATTCTTAACTAAAAAAGAACCAGCACGAGTTCTATGAGTATAGGCATTTGCTTTAGAAGGTTCTATAGAAGGACTTGTACTCAAAATAACACCAGAAGATGCGTTAGGGGCAATAGCCATCAAGTGAGCGTTTCTACGACCACTACCCACACCATCAGGATACTCTCCTCTAAGTTCTGCAAGTAGTTTAGTTTCTGATACGGCTTCAGAGTTAATGTGGTTAAAGACTGTATTGTTTATACTTCTGGCAGTCTCGGATTCCCATGCAACTCCGTGTTTCTGTAGTAAGGAATGAAACCCCATTGCTCCTAGACCTATAGATCTTTCTCTGTAGGCGCTGAATCTAGCTCTTTTAATACTGTCTGGTGCATTCTCAACAAAATGTTCTAATACATTATCCAACATACGCACCAAGTCTCGAACAATGTTAGTATCTTTCCATTCTTCATAGTACTCTAGATTCAATGAAGATAAACAACAGACGGCAGTTCTGTCAGAGGAAGTTGGAAGATGAATCTCATTGCATAGGTTAGATCCCTGAATTTTTAAACCCAAGTCTTTTAATGGTTGAGGGAGATCTCTATTGGCGGTATCTATAAAATTTAGGTAAGGTTCTCCTGTACGAAATCTTGTTTCCAAAATACGTTCCCATAATTTACGAGCATTGACAGTGTCTTTTATAGCGTTACCGTTAGGACATACAAGATGAAAATTTCTATTGTTTTTTACTGCTTCCATAAAATCATCTGTTATATTGATAGCATTATGGAGATTCAAAGCTTTACGTTGAACATCCCCAGTAGGGATACGCATATTAAGGAATTCGATTATTTCTGGATGGGAGACATCCATGTATGCCGCGTAAGAACCTTTTCGAGTTTTACCTTGACGATATGCGATCATATCCGCATCGACAGTATGTAAAAAGGGCATAGGGCCAGGCGCTATGTCGGAAACTGATCTAACATCTGACCAATGACCTCCTACTCCGCCACCCATAATAGACAACCATCTAAGTTCGGAAGAGTGTTCTATCAGTCCCTCGACTGTGTCAGGAACATAGGTAAGGAAACAGGATATAGGGAGACCTTTACTTTTCTTTTTGGATCTTGGGTTAGGGGCATTGGATAGTACTGGGGAGGCAAACATGAACCATTTTTGACTAACATATCCATAGAGTCTTTGTGCGAGATCTTCGTCAGTTTCACCTTTGTACGTTGACCATGCGGTGGCTGCACGTGAATATGCATTTTGTGGACTAACTTCACCCTCTTGCATATAGAAGTCTTGTAACATTGATAGAGCGTAGTCTGTCAGTAACTCGTCTCTTTTCTTATTAATTTTTACTGACATTTAGAAGATTCCATATAAGACTCATCAAGAGAAAGATGGGTTCCTTCTTTAATGAAGGATTTTATAGTGTCTAGTATATAGGAATTTTCATCTTTATAGTTTTCTGAATAGTTTGACAATAAATATTTTCTTAGAGATAATTTAGGGTTAGATAATAAAAATCTGTCTGAAGGAAGATCATGATCTTTCTCTTCTATTGGGTCTAGATTCACTAGGACAACTTCTTCTTTTTTTCCGTAGTGGGCTTGAAGTACACCCCTAGCCCCACCTATCGCAGATTCATCAAAAAAGACCACCGCTTTGTCCTCAATGTTCATGACGACAACTTTCATTTTGGTAATAGACATTTCAAACCTCGCATAATTTAGTATGTATTATATCACAAAATACAAAGAAAGTAAAGAACTAAATTAAAGGATTTTCTCTTCTATCTATCATTCTTTGAAGTATTGGTGGAACATCTTTTCTTTTCTTTTTTCTGTCATATTTTTTTCTAACAACAACTGTAGAACTATCATCTCCAGCGCCAACAACCGAGGTGGTGTTTGTAGAAGCCATTTCTTCGAATTGATCTTGCCATTGTTTAAAAGTTTTCATTAATTTCTCTCCAATAAAATCATATGATTCTGTCTGTCTGTTGCTGGGTATATGTACTCTTTCAACTTATTATACGGAAAATCTAGTTTGGTCAAATAATGATCGACCAAATCTCTTGGATATATCTTATCTGTTTCCGACATACATCGCACATAATCATCTACTAATATATATTTTATGTTTGCATTGTTACATAGATTCAAATCTCTAGACATTGAATCTGTTCTATGGTCACCATCAATAAAAACCATATCATAATTTTCTATCTCATGAGGTTCTATAGAGTGAGAATTTCTATGAGAAAAGGTAAACCTCTCTCCGAACATATTCTTAAGTTTTTCCGCATTTACAAGAGTATGATCATATTGACCAATATCCACCGAATGTAAATTCAGTTCTTTCATTATACTCATAAAAGTATAAGAACTATGTCCATAATTAAAACCAATCTCAAATAAATTATTGCATTTAGTTTCTTTTAGTATTGCAGAAAATATAAGACACGTTACCTCACTAGGGACAACATGACCCTCTCTTTTGGGCCAACCTTCGGTGAGAAACTCGCAGTCTTCGACGAGATTCATTTTTTTAGTTCACCTGTGGTCACATACATGGGTTGTTGAGATTTTAGGTGTATAGCTTCATATATGTTTATACCAAAAATTTCACCACAAGGATGGGAATTATCTTCTGTTATTCTTATCTGATCATTAGATGATACTACCTCAATAAAATTCGAAGTTACCGTCTCTTCTTTTATTCTATAAACGCCAGGCGAAACTTGTTTGTTTTCTAACATAAACCATTCAGATTGTTCTTGTAGAATATCTAATATATCTATTCCGGTATCTTTATGAATCTTAGTTATTCCCCTGTCGTTCAATTCTCCGTGTTCCTTGATCAAATATAGTGCAGCTGCATATGATGCAAGACGACTACTACCGCCCGGAGCTTTCGCCATAAGTTTCTTTATATTGAAAACAAGTCTATGAAAAGGAGTATAATAATTACGGTAAGCTTCACGTTCGTCCATAGTATTCATACTATAGTCCTTGCGTTTTTTACCATCTTTATCGATAATACCCGCTTTAAAAGTTTCGGTTTCTTCTATGGGGGTGACCAATAGTTTTAAAAATCTTACTGTATAAACTAAGTCAGCCGCTGATTTTAATAGTCCCATTATCTCATATCTCTTAATGTCTTTATTACGTTTTTGTCCATACTAATACCAGTCAGATCATCATTAGTTATCGCTTTTAAAAATATAAGAAAAGGTTTCAACGCGTTCCACTGTTCAATACCTTCTATTTTTAATGCTAACATCTCTACTCCAGCTTCATTCCCAAAGACATTAAAAATCACAATGAGATGATTCAATATAAGTCTTTCTGACAATTCATTAGAAGATACGTATTTATTTAATAATCTTTTTACGTACTTGAATCTTTTTAAATCAGAAAAAAATTCTTCACTGTCTATACATGTCGGATTATAATAATGTTGTGCTGCATATAATACTAAATTTTTACTTGTTAGTTCCATCATCTAAAAACTCTGGTAAGTTCTGATATTCCGGTAAAGTCCCCAATTGTTCTACCATTTTATTAAATGGTCCAACCCAGTCCCAATTATTTTTTTTAACAGTTCCCTCATAGTCTTGCATATAGAAATATGTGGGTTTAGTTCTTTCTCTGTATCTTACCATATTTAGACCACCACTAAGTGCGATCCTTTTAAGTTTTAAAAATTGTATTGTATCCTCACCAATAACTAAAGAGTTATCATAATTCATTATCTCCGCACATTTTTTAGAGAAGAAAACTATTCTACACATAGATTCGTGAGATTCTCCATATCTTTCTATTATGTTATTAAATTTTAATCTTTCTTCAGCTAATTTTTTTGCATATTCCCTAGAATAATTTCCATACTCTTTAGACATAAAAAAATCTATAAGATATTCTTTAGTTATATTTTGTTGACACAAAGAAGACTTATCAAATGGGAAGTAATGTACATACCAGTCCCCCTTTTTAGATTTTTTTACTGCTTTTTGTCGATATAAAACCAAACAATCTGGTGCATTATACCACATAGACATGCGTTTGTAAAGGTCTATTCCATAGTCGGTTAATATATCATCTCCATCAATATGTACCATGTATTCATTATCACTTTCTCGGAATAATTTTAGTACAGAGTTTTTACCAGTTGCTGGAGTTCCGTCCGATTCAGTAACATAGTGTTCTATTTTATGTTTTACACAAAAAGAAACCGCAGCATCTATATAATTCTCATCCAAAGAATTAATGACGACTACGGCTTCACCAGTAGGTATTTTGTAAAAGTGTCTTTCTAGACACTCTATATGATTAGAAGTAAGAATGTAAAATTTCACAGAAGTTTATTCTGACTTAACACCACAATTTTTTAATGTGGTTAACATATCTCCCTTTTTCAAATCCTTTACTATATCTATACCATGATGACTAGCAAGTTCAATGAGTTCCTTTTTAGTCATCTTTTCTATAGATTTGTTAGGAGGTGACTCAGTCAAAAACCTAGAAGTTAATTGTCCTGTTTTAGGATCAGTTTTTTTAAACAAAATAACATATCCTAAAATTCCTATAGTAAGAGACAATAAAGCGCAAGTAAATAAAAATTCTGTTTCCATAATAAAACCTATATTATTTAGAACCTTTCACTATATTCTTGTCACCAGTCTCATTATCGTTGTGACGTTTTTTAGATTTCTTATAAGACTTTTCTGCCTTATTTATTGATGCAACAGAATCAGCTTCATCACCAACAACTTCAGGATTATCCGCATCATGCATTTTTGCAAATTCTTTAGACTTAGGAGATTCCTTGTCCATGATACCTTCAGGTTTTGAAGCAGAATCGGGAACTTGTTTAGGTTTTGCAGCTTCTACAATTTGATCCCACATAGCATCAAAAGATTCTTTGATTTTTGATATCTCAGCTTTCTTGTCCGCAGTCTTAGGATTTTTCTTCATATCAGAACCACCATCTACTTCAGGTTCCTTGTCAGTATCAACCGGAGATTCCTCATCATCTTCCTTCTCAGCTTCAGTCTCGCCATCATCTTCCTTACCTTTCTTCTTAGGTGGGAAGGGTTTCTTTTTGTCGTCTTTTTCTGCTTCGGTATCATCTACAGCTTCATTCTTCGCGAGTTTCTTACCACCGTCAATTGCATCATCTGTAGCTTTACGCCTTTTATGCAGATACTCGTCAGAAGAGTCAACATCTCCGTCGTTATCGATATCCTTGTCTTTCCGATCTTTGAACTTTTTATCATTCGCCTTATCATCAACAGGGTCTAGAGTTTTCTTTTCCTCCAGTGCTTCTTCTTGAGAGATCATTGACTTATATGCCTCTATCGCACCGATTAATTTATTATTTGACATTTTAGCCTCTTAGTTTATATTCATTGTTAAAATTTTAAACATTGTACCAATTGCAGCAGTTGCAACTACATACATAATACCATATAGGATTTTTACTGCACGATGGGATTCGTCAGCTTTACTTTCTAGATTGTCTATTTTTTCAGACATTCTATTAATTCTTTTATATTGGTTTTGATTAGAAGTCTCTATAGATAGTAATTTTTCCTCAGCTCTAGCCAAGGATATCATTGCATCGGATAGTTTATCTATCTTCTCTTCAATTCTACTGAGACGATCATCTCTCCAATTTTCTTGTGATTCCGACATTAATGGACTTTCCCATATTATATTAGTTTTATTTATAAAAAACTAAAAACCTGAATTTATCGCTAACGTTCTTAGAACTCTAGCATCGACATTATATTGTTTAGATACGACACCAGCATAATATTCCAGTCCATGACGGCGTCCTTTTTCCGATTTTTTCCTATCCCAAATATCCTTTAGGATTTTAAGTGCGGCAGAATACTTTTTTTTCTGAATAGTATTTGCCATAACTCTTTTTAGTAACTGTCCGGTAGGTGCTTCAGTTACAACATCTGAAGAAACATACTCCTTAAAGGATTTCATCACTCTACCTTTGCACTAGCACGCCACTGACGACAACTCCAGTACCTAGCTTTCCACTTAGGGCCTGGATCTGAACAATTATGTCTTGCGCGGAAACTTTTTCTTCTTTCGGGATCATCTCTTTTGATCTCCATATTAGGATCACCAAAAGATACCTTTACTACATTACCCTTATCGTTCTTTACATACACATAAAACTTCTTAGAACCACCACGTTGAATCTTATTCAACTTGACATTTTCTTTCTTACCCTCTTCAGATACATATTCCGCATCCTCAATGACAAGTTCTTCATCTAAGGTAGAACAATCGTCACAACAAGATTCAGATAAGAACTGTGAAAATCTTTTCATGGTATTATCCTTTCATATTCATTGCTTTCTTCATAGAAGGCAATGACTTATTAATCTCATCTTGAAACTTCTTACGTACAGCAGGCTTCTTGAAAGAATCAAATTTCTTGGCAACTAATTGACAAGCCTTTTGTGGAAACTTCTGAGTCTTACCATCCTGAAAAGTTACAGTACAACCCTTAGGCATATCAACACCGCGACGAATCTGCATAATCACATTTTTATCCGCAGCTTTACGATCATCAGAAGTTGCTTTATAATCATCAACATCAGCAGAGTCCTTTTCTGTAGATTTCTTAGGACGACCATATGAGATTGCTTCTGTTGATATATCTGAGTATGATTCACTCATAAGTTTCTTTGCTTTAACACGATCATGGAACTTAAAAGTATACTTCTTATTGTTACCACGTTCTTGTGCTTGTACAATATACCCAGTACCAGTTACTTTGATAATTTTACCAAATACTTTGTCTCCACGTTCAGTCTCATAGAAATCAATCTCTAAACCTACTCGTGCTTCCTTTTTAGTTTCGGTGCCCATACCTTTACGTGCAAGAGTTCTGTAGTTTTCTTGTAAAACACCTTCATCGATTTCTGGTTTTTCGTGAGAGTAACCAAGTTTCTTCATACGTTCATGATCATCTTTAGTCTTAGCGTCATACTCTTTACCAGTCTTAGGATCATACATCTTGTGAGGTTCGAAAGCCTCTGCCAAAGACCAACCTTTTCTTAGGTATTCCTTTTCTTTGGACTTATCGATTACGATAGTCTTACCACCCTTCTGAACCATAGAGTCCTTCTTAGGATTTTTCATCTGTCGGGCTTCTTCAACCTCTTCACGAGCAACTAGTTTCCAACCCTGTCTTTTCATTCGGTCAGCAGTCTTACCATCAACCTTACGAGTGTAAGGTCCTTTCTTCATGGTGTAGTTCTCTGCACCTTCTCTTATCTCTTTAAAAGTTTTCATTTTCTAATTCTCTATTGTTAAATTAATATCAACCTACTGCAACTGATTCACCGAAGGTATCATCCGCAGCACCATCAAATACTGTTAGTTTAGTTGGTTGTGCAGATAGATCACTTAAATCATAGACATAGTTTGCCATTTTTATTCTCGTGTTAAAAAGTTTATAATTATTTGTTAAAAATTAATGAGGGAGGTACCCCCCCCCCATATTTAATTATCACTCAGGAGCAGAGATAGTTACTGGTCTAGCAAATTTATCTGAGAAAAGTGTAAAGTCATCCATCTTAACAAACAACGTCGAAGGTTCGAAGTATGGAATTGAAGAACTATTCAAGTCAGAACTTGTGATATAATCCGCAGAAACAACTTCCACCTGATTTTCATCAATATATTTTACAATACTATATCCTATTTGATGGTGGTCGCTATGCTGCTGGATCATATTGCTATGAATATCTTCAGCCCAAATAACCATAAAATGATCATCATTTAACCACATAGTTTGAATAGACTCCGAAGAGCTTCCTAAACTTATTTCATCATTTATACTTGGTCCAGAAAAATTGCTAGGATTTATCCCTAGTTTTCCACCACCTTCTGCACCATTGACTATAATTTCATAGGCTCCAACACTAATCCAAGTTTTACAATGTTGTTGATCATCATAAAACCGACTATCATCGATCATTGATTTACTAGAAACTGTATTTAATGGTAACCAACAAAATTGTTCATTGCTGGTGATGTTAGCAGAGGTATTAGATCTTCGACTAGTGGTATGCCAAGTATTGGTAGATTTTTTATATGTGATTACGTAATATTGGTAAGCTGAAGAAAGCGAATTAACATCATGGTTCCAGCTGCTCGTGTTACTAGCATGTTGTCCCATCAGAACAAAATGAATACTATCACCATCTCGACTATGAGTGACATTAAACCACCCATTGTTACCCTGAGATTCCCAATTAGCTGGCATATCATAACTACCTCCGCCTTGGATGCCTCTCGCATCACTAAAACCACTTATAACTGGAGCATAGGGAGATGACCTAACTCCAATATTGTTTGCATCATAAGCGTCAATTACATAGTGGTCACCTTTAAATTGTGGAAGTCTACCAAAATTAGTATGAGAAGACAATCCAGTACCAGTAAGAATATCGGTTACCGTTACAGTTTTATTGACTGGGTCCCAATCAATTTGACTAAAACCGCTGCGATATTGACGAGATCCTGATGAAGTAGGAGTAGTTACATACTCGGAATCATAACTAGAATACATTACTATACAATTTTCTTTGACCGAATACATAAATTGTTGATATAGACCTCGGCCACGTAAATTTCCATCATAACTACCATACCCATAAGAACCACCTTTAGTTAAAGGTTCACCAACTTGATTATCTATATTAGTTACACTAACTGAATTGTCAGATTCATCCATCTCAACAATAAAATGTGTTGAACTCCTGTTACCAGTGAAAATTTTCATATATGCTGTTGTGGAGTTTAACCTTCTCATTCTTACATTATGGTTACTATGATGATTATTACTGATATCACTGGTTGATCGTGTAAGACCACCCAAATCAGAAAAGGTTGGAGTAGATGATTTAATATCATCAACTTCAAATACATGAGTATGGTAAAAGTTTGGTGAATTCTGGAATCTTATGGAGATAAATTTATTATTATTATTACCCCCAACCCAAACAAAAGCACTCCCAGGCGAATTCCATAAGTAGCCTTCAGTTATGCTGTTTGTGTTCCCGCCGTTAAACGGTATATCTACGTCTACAAGTGACATTTTTTGTCTCCTAAAAATTAAATTGTTGTTTTTGTTAAATTGTTGTTTTTTTCTTTAATAATAAGTTTATTTATACCAAATATTTGTTACACCTAATCATCATACTTACTAGTTGAGGCAAATGCTGTGTTAGTTGCGACACCTATAGTTAGTGGTGCACTCCAGTCAACAGAAACCGGAGTTGGTGATGGTATTCCTAAAATTGCAACTGAAGATCCAAATAAATCATAAGACGACGCATCGAATGCAGTCAACTTAATTGGTTGTGCAGATAAATCACTTATGTCATAAACGTAGGCTGCGCCTCTTCCTCCATCTTTTGATCTAGATGATACTAATATTTTATCTGAAGTCACATCAACTGAATAACCAAATTTATCACCCTGTTCGGCATCAAATGGAGTTAACTTAGTTGGTTGTGCGGTTAAATCATTTGCATCATAGACGTATACTGCTCCAGAAGAAATTTCATCCTCTTCATGACTCGGTGCACCGACAATTATTTTATCTGAAGTTGCAGAGACAATTTGAGCAAAATTACCATATTCTACAGCATCATCGACAGATGGTGTTAGTATGGTTGGTTGTGCGGATAGATCATTTGCGTCGTATACATAAACCGCACCAGTATCAGTTCCCACATCGTCAGAATAACGTGAACCCACAACTATTTTATCTGAAGTTATAGCAACCGAATTACCAAACTGTTGATGATCATTTTGGTAATCAGGTGTAATTTTAGTTGGTTGAGAAGATAAATCATTGGCATCAAAGACATAAATCGAGCCTATATTTTGTCCAACTTCTTCCTCTCTATGTGCCGCTACAACAATTTTGTCTGAATTTGCAGCAATACCACTTCCTTCTCCAGTGGCTGAAGGACCCCCAAAGTGATCACCAATAACACCATCAAAGGCAGTTAGTTCTATTGGTTGCGCAGAGAGATCGTTTCTGTCATAAACCCAGACTGCACCAGTAGTTCTATTGATTTGATCCAACCCTACAAGTATTTTATCTGAAGTTATAGCAACTGAATTACCCATCTTAACACTACTATCTGCTGACCCACCAGAACCAATGGTGCCCAATGGAGGAACAAGTTTAGTTGGTTGCGCAGATAAATCGTTAGTATCAAAGACATAGACCGAACCCGACTGATAGAAAGAAGCACTATCCGACTCAGCTGTCACAACAATTTTTTCCGAATCAGCCGCGATATGACCACCAAAGTATATCGATTGATCACTTGATGTTGCATCAAATCTTGTTAGTTTAGTTGGTTGCGCAGATGTATTATTCGCATCAAATACATAAACCGCACCATTATTAGACGATACCTCGTCGTCGTGAGTTGCACCTACTAAGTAATATCTTGCGGTTAATTCTGATGATGCGTTAGTCGATGTTCCACCACCAATAGTAGCTCCACCTGTAACAGTAGAACCATCAGCATTATACTTACTGGTTGAGGCAAATGCTGTGTTAGTTGCAACACCAATCGCTAATGGTGCACTCCAACGAGTCGTTGTTGATGTTCCACCACCAATAGTAGCTCCACCTGTTACGGTAGAACCGTCAGCATTATACTTACTAGTTGAAGCGAATGCGGT
>Ga0209336_10000061_pt1 | contig 52206 bp, 60 predicted proteins | sample LinPmetageLP32_FD_184042 | JGI IMG/M metagenome (GOLD analysis project Ga0209336, IMG submission 184042) | Marine viral communities from the Pacific Ocean - LP-32 (SPAdes) (version 2) | ecosystem: Environmental > Aquatic > Marine > Oceanic | place: Pacific Ocean | collected 2009-08-23
TATTTTGATACTCCCTTATATTTTTCAAAGGAGCGCAAAGAACCAAGTCCTAATAATCCGCCTAAAACAGTAAGGAGCGACGACATGTCAAAGTCCGGTAAATCCGGTATTTCCTGACCTGCATAGCTTAGTATAAATATTAGAAGTGGTTGAAAAACAAAGTGCCATCCGAAAGCAATTGCACAAACCCAACCGACTAAGGGCCTCCAAGACGATTGAAACCAGTTACCTTGGGCCTCAAGCTTATTTACTTCTATTTGAGCCAAGGCAACGTCATGGGCCTGTTTTTCGGCCATTGTTGCAATTTCGTGGGCCAAAGCGTTTTTCTGATCTTTGTCTTCTACAAACTTGTCTAAAAGACCGGTAACTGGACCAATGAGGGCTTGTAACATTTAAGGCTCCTTATTTTCTACTCATAAAGGCCGTAGCCCCAAAATAAGCGGCTACGATTGAAGCTTGCGCTATGTAGAACAACCCTAGTAAATCAGAAAGAGCTTGCACTCTTGAATCCGGCATGGCTGGAAGCATTAGAAAAATAGAAAAAAGCAACATGCTAATCATGGCAAGCCAAGCCATTTGTTTTTGACTTTCTGCTTTTTCTTCTCGTAATTCCAGTTCCACCAACTGTTGTTGACGTTCCAACTCTTTGTCGGTTACTTCGCCATCCCCATCTAGGTCATATTTTTCATATTGTTGGGTCACCATTTGACTCGATCCGCCCAATAAGCTGCTGACATTTTGCCTTTTGCTATGTTCTTAGCGTGACGCGCCTTAAAACTTTTGCGCTTGCGCTTCACGGCCTCACTTTCTCCCTTTTTGGGCTTACCTGCCGTCTTAGCCCCTTGCTGTCCAAACCGTATTGTTTTAACTTTATCTCCAACTTTTGCCACGACAATATGACTTTTTGTCGAGTGGTTTGGAGTGCGCTTCGGTTCGTTGAAACCTTCAACTTTCGCACGTTTTAGCCTTGGGTCTTTTTCTTTAGCCATTATCGAACAAAGGAACCAATGCCTTGTTGAAAAGGTACTGGACCCCCTTGGTAATAAGCAACAATCTCATTGGGGGCTGGACGACGATTACCCTCCGGCAAATTAATAGAGTTCACCGGCATTACGTCATTACCCTCTAAATTAATAGGTAAAATAGTCTGCTGACTGAAAGGACTCGGTGGCGGAGCCTGAATCGTATTGACTGGCTCAGAAAACGGGTTTGTAGAGATTGGGGGAATACCAACAGTATCATAAGACGGGAATACGGCCTCGCGTTCCACAGGGGTAATTACGTTCGGATAAATCTCGCTTGCTGGTAAAGGATAGGTAGGCGCTTGCTGTTGAAGCCCTCCCGGACCAAACATAGAGGGGATCGGTCTAGTGGTCGGGGTCTCGGTGGTGCCGTTATCGGTGGTATTGGTGTTATCGGTGGTATTGGTGTTATCGGTGGTATTGTTGGTATTGTTAGTGCCAACCGGATCATTAATAGAAGGGATAAATGCACCATCAAGAGGGGAGTCATAGCCATACGGATCTTCTACTGGTACGAACGTTTCCGGCTGTATGGGCATTGTTCCCGATACGTTTCCTTGAGAGTCGAACGTAGAACCGGAGCTACCATAAGTGCCCCCTTCATAAGTGACCGGTACTTCTATATCACCAAAAGGGCCTGAAATTATTTTAGTGCGAACGCCCTGAAACGGGTCCCCCGCCATAGGACTAGTGGTTGTGTAATTTTCTGGATCAAACATAAGGCCACCCTCCGCCATAGAACGGACCCCTGCGTAACCTTCTGGATCAGGCAAAGAACCTATGCCTTGCAACATATCAAGCTGCTGCATTATAGGGCCTTGAAGAGGGGAAGATGGGGGCATTGGATAACCCATCTCTGTTACGGGATCAGATATTATTGTTGGGGGAATTCTAGGATCATACGAAGGGCTAATAGGTCTATCCGGGGTTCTTTGTAGAGTAGCCGTATCAGCGCCTTGAGGCATTCTAGGATCAACGTTTGAAAACATTTTGTCTAGATAACGCTGCGGCATACCATACTGAGCGGCTTGTTGCCGCCCTTCCGCTATATCAGCCGCTATGGAAGCTTGAGCCTGTGCCCGTGAAGGAGCTACCCCACCGTCAGTGACCTGAATTTGATCCCTTGTAAAAAATCCCATAGTAAACCCCTAAGAGTAACCCATGTACCCGCCACCTTTCACAGCAGCGCCCATACCTCTGGCCGTCATTTTTTTCATTTTTTCCGGAACCGCAACATCTTTTGCAGTGCCGTAAGGAATCCTACCTTGACCCTTAATATCGGCATAAGGAACAGCCGCAGGTGACTTGGTGGGAGTGTTTGTCACTATCTTTACTGTTCTAGCCATTTTAACGCCCCTGTTGTTTTAAAATTTCACGTTCTCTTGCTGCTGCTATTCTAGCCGCAGTTTGCGATTCTTGCGAATCCAAACGCTGGTTAAACTGTCTGTCCCGCATAGCAATAGTCTCTGCATTAAGCTCTACCTTGCTTTGATCAATCTGAGCATCCGCTTGATCACGCTGCGCTCGTAGCTGCAATTCCTGCTCTTTTAGGGCGATCAGAGGATCTGGTCCTTCCTGACCCGCGCCTGAAAGCTGCTGAGAAAGCTGCTGAAGTTGCTGCATACCTTCTGCAACAAACTGTGCCGTCAATGCCTCTACCTGAAGCATCTCTTCTGGCGATAGAGGCTCACCTTCACGCTCCGTCACTTTCTGCATATAAGCCACCGACGCCCGTTCACGAGCGGCCAGCTTAACATGTTGCAGTACGTGTTTTTGTAGTTGTACGGCGATTGGCGGTAAAGAAGCAACCATCGGGGTACTACCAAAAATTAAATGCGACGTGATGTGCGCTTGATGATCCTGACCCTCAAAAGCTTGCAACTCCAGCATATTCATGGAGTCTATGTTCTCTTGGGCAGGGTCCGTGGGCCGTGGGTCGGGAAGTGCTTTCATAATCCGATCAATATCCGTCACGCCCAACGCCTCGTACATATCACGATATACTTCGTGCAGGTTATGCAAATCGGGTGCTGCCGTCGCAAGTTCTAACTTACTTTGTGCTAAAGCAATACGCTGTGCCTGACTGAAAGTATTAGGATTACTGATCGGGATGACATCAATGCGATCATCAAAATCGTCTGCCATTACGCTACGATCCGCGCCCGCTACAGCATACGGGTACTCTGGAGGAAGGCTCTCACCCATTACCCGCGCAAGAATCCTAAATTCAATCCGCATGGCGTAATGCAAGCGTTTATGGACTGCACTCATCACTCGTGAGCCTTGCTCAATCATCGCCATCGTCGTGCCAACCGCCGCCGATGGATCAGTATCACCAATTTTCATGTCAGTAATGGTCGCAAACCGTTGACCAGCCTGAACAACAAAACCTAATAGCTGAAACAGCGTGGGATCGGGTCCCTTAAAGGGTAACGGCATCAAACTATCCCGAATTGCCCCGCCGGGAGCGTCTACATCCCTGAATTCACCGGGCTGTAGGGGATCATCATTGTCCCTGATCCGTAGGCCACGGGCCTTGAACCCTGCGGGAAGGTTACTAAGCGTTCCAGCATCAATAAGTTGCCGTAAAGCAGACGTTGCAGTGCGGGAAAGGCCACCAATGGTGTGAATTAGCCCTAACCCGTAGAATCCGAAGCCCGGAAGGAACTTATAATGAACAAAATATTGGATTTTTTTCTTTAATTCGTCATCTTCGCCGTAATTTCTACGAATCGACAGTATTTGGCCGTTATCTTCCGATATGGTGACAATATACGGGACTTTTATCCCCGTAGGTTCGCCTTCTTCGTCCACATCTTCGTATCCTTCAAGGTCTAAATTGGCGTGAACCTCTAAAACCGTGCAATCGTAGTCATAATTGCTGGGTTCAACCCCATCAACATAGTCAATTTCTTTGCGAACCTCGTCAATGGACCCTTGGCCGGGTAAAACCTCAATATCTCGGTACTGTCCCCCAAGTTGTTTCTTCTTCAGATCGTTCAAAGACATGCGAACAACCTGCGTAATGTTCTCGCAAGTGTCTAAATCCGACGTTTCATAGGGAACAACAAGGTTTTCCGCAGGTACAAACCTACTGACACAACGGCCCATCGCCTCATCATAGTAAATTTTCTTAAAAGTGCTCCCTGCAAGCGGCAGATAGAACAACATCTGGTCCATGTCGGGGGTGTAATCCTCCATGACAGACGTTATGTAGTAGTTCATAAACTGCTGAACTCGCCGGGCCTGATCCTTCTTCTCCAGCGTTTCTTCGCCCAAGACTTCTGTTTTTACAGGGCCACGGGAAGGCAATAATTCATTGAAAGCTTGCGCCTGAAACTGCGTTGCAGCCTCCGCTAACAAGGGGTGGGTCACACCGCTGGAGCCTCGAAAGGGTTGTTCTCGCTCTTCGTAGTTAAAACCAAGCAGTTCCAAGCCGTTTGCATACGCATCTTCCCAGTCGTGACGCCCCGCTTTGTTGGCATCAAACTGCTCAAGGAGATTGCTGGCAATGGCCCCCAGATCACGGTCTGGTATTTCTTCGGCTAAGTTGGCGTAAAAATCTTCGTTGGTGCCGCGATCATCGGTTGGATCAAAATCTACCGTAGCTCCGCCATCGGCTTCTAAAATAATTTCAATAGAAGGCTCACCCTCAATATCCGACAGATTAACCAAAGGAGCTTGGGAATCGGGAATCTCTATCTCAAGTTCTGCCTCTAAATCTGCTTCATCCAGTTGTGACGGTACGTTGTTGTCCATCAACGAGCCACGGCCTCTTTGTTCCTCTGCCATACATCACCTCTCCGGGTCTGTGCGATCCAGTATTATATCAATCTGCTCTTGGATTTCAGGTTCTATGTCAGCGGCATCAGCAGTAGAGTTAACTGGCAACCCCGCCTCTCTCATTTGTTTGGTCAAAGACGCGTTGTTTCTTTCAGTGTCTTTATTTGTTGCTTTCATCGTTGGTGTGCCTTTGTCCGTGGGTAACGCCCCTATACCTTCAAGGGTGCCTTTTATTCTTTGCAGGGTTCTCTTACCCATTGCTTCCAGTTTGTCTGCCAAGCTTGGTTCTTCAATGTTTTCCTTATAAAAACGACTTACTACAAAATCTTCCGGTGATATTTTGTCTTTAAAAGGAACCTCTTCAATAAGTTCTTCGTCTCGATAGACGCGGCCCATCTCGGTTGCAAGGTTCTTACGTTTTGTTGACTGTCTATAAAGGTTTTGTGCTAAAAAAGGGTGGTTTAAGAAAAACCTTGCCCCTTCAGCTAATTCCTCAAGCGGAGTCTCTAAATCTCTGGAGGCTATAGAAATATCCTTAGCAAGCTCGGCGTCCTTTCGGAAACCTGTTTCCACCATATCCCCAATTGTCGTAAACTCACTATCGCCTAGCATTCTGAAACTCGTGGCTGTAGTAGCCAACGCTGTTCTGAGTTCCTCTTCATTCTCGACACCCAGCAAATCTTGAAGTCTATTAAGATGCTCATAACCCTCGTTATCTCGGTCAAGTCCTTCTATACCTTGTCGATGTCTGTATTCATGGGCTATGACCATAGGGTCATTACCTACTCCAAAAACATTGACTGTATCGGGGTCTAAAGGAAAATACCGTTTCTTCCCAAAAGCATCACGGGTGACAGCTAATCTTTTTCTCGGTGACTCATAGGGAGGCATCTGGCTCCCTAACAACTGTAAGTTTATGCTTCTTGTATCGGGGTCGGCGTCATCCGGTATTTCACTACTCCGGTAATCATGGTGCCTAAATACACGTGGGTCTATATTATCCGCGCCTTCTGGCATACGGTATTGTATAGGAACCTGAAACTCAAAATCCGCTTGTTGTAAACTTGCAAGAAACCCCGCTCGTCTATCTTCGGGCATTTTTAGGGCTGCTTCTCGTAGCATAGCCCTAGATTCAGGAGAACTCCTCAATAAATACTCTTCAAGTTCTTCTGATAAGGATGTTTCCATCATAGTAGGGCGTCTGTTCGGCGTAAGACGCGCCGTGTCAAAAAGCCCACCAATGCCCGCCTGTGAAGCAAGTTGAGTCATCTGGGCGGGACTGGGCATCGGACCCCGGCCTACACGAGAATTGTCTTGTGCTACGGATTGAATATACGGGTCAGACATCGGGACCTACTGTCAGTAATACATTTTCATTTTAACAGACTCAGCTTCCGCTTCCTCGTCCCAATCGTCACTTGGCAACTGTACAAAGTTACCCTGCCGATAGCGCATCAGCGCCTGAGTCATGCTATCCACTAAATCGTCATGCTCCCCGTTGGGGAAAGCCGCGACTTCTTCAATCAGTTCTTCTGCAAAAGCGGTGTCCGGATACCATACCATACCCGATTCAAATAAAGGAGAAACAGAATGAACCCTCGTGATCTTATCATTACCCCTAGAAGGCGTAAAGTTCACCACCGGTATACCCATCTGCCGCATTTCCTGCGTCAACGGCGTACCACTGGCCTTGGCCTCAACAATTACAGTATCGGGGTCCCAGAACTTATACTCATCAAACGCCATCTGTTTAAGCTCAGGAAAATCCCATCGACCTTTTTTACTGTCTAGTAAAATTAATCCGGGGGTCCCTGACTCGTTCGGATAAAAAACACCCCACGTCGTAATCGCACTATAGTCGGCTGTCTCGCGCTTACTAAACGCGGTGTCATAACTCTGGATCACATAATTAAGATTCGGAACCTCTTCCTTATCCCACATCTGCCACCACTCGCGCTTGATAATCGCACCCTCTTCGTTCGTCGGATTCTGCTGATACTGCGCGTTCCACTTGCCCAAAGGTATTGATGCGCGAACCGCGTTCAAATCATCAAGACTCCAGAACTCAGGCCAACACGGCGTACCATCTTCAAAAATTGCCGGAAGCTCTACAATTTCCCACTGATCCGCTAAAGGATCTTTCGCCATTGCACGTAATAACTGGCCCGTCATATCCTTCTCAGACCAGCGCGTCTGCACCAGAACTATCGAACCACCGGGCTGTAACCGCTGCCGAGGACCACCCGTGTACCAATCCCACGCATCCTCAAACCCAGAAGCCGACATCGCCGTCTGCTCCGAATGCGGATCGTCAATAATAATTAGATCACCACCACGTCCCGCTAAGTTAGAACCAACGCCCACGGCATAGTACATACCACCCGAACTCGTGTCCCACCGACCAGATGCCTTACTGTCAGCCGCTAACTTTACGTTGGAAAAAATTTCTTTGTACTCGTCCGAATCCAAAAGATTCTTTGTCTTACGACCAAAGTTCACCGCAAGCTCTGTCGTATGCGTCGCCTGAAGTATCTTCATTCGCGGATTACGGCCCATCATCCACGCAGGAAACAGAAAAGATGCAAACTCACTTTTCGTGTGCCGTGGAGCCATGTTGATGATCAATCGCTTTAAATCACCACTAGCCACGCGCTCAAGCTTTTCCGCAATAATTTGATGATGACGACCAGCAATAAAGTCCGGCCACATGTTCTTTACAAAAACTAAAAAATTTTCCTTACACGTTTCGTTTTTTTCAATTTGAGCCAAACGAAGTTGCAATTTTAGTTCTTGCTCACTGACCTCTACATCCATCCGGGGGACCCTAAAGTATGCGACTTTAAACGATTTAATAAGATAGTTAATCGCGGGTCAAGGATCATATCATTTTTCTGGTGATTATTTGCGAAGAACATGGCCCTTGTACTCGACTGACAGCCGCCGGGCCGCGACCCGCGATGCGCTGCGCGGGCTGGATTCGACGATTTCGATTAGCCTCGATTGCTGGGGGACCCTAGGACGTTAATTTTAACGTATGGACTACCCCGGCGGGCTGTGGTCTGCGACGGATCGGGGAATGTGGAAGTTAACGTGATCACTTCCAACTGGTACGGGGATCGTGGATCGCGGATCGCGGATCGTTACCCAGGCTACCTGGGTAAAGTCTCATACCGGGAACCGGGAACCGCGAGCAAAAAAAAGCCCGCACGGCGGCGGGCTTCGGTGGATCGGGAAAGTTTACCAGCTACGTTGAATATCTCCGTGCAGCATCTTAGTACCGGTGCCAGTGGTAAGATCGGCATGATCGCGCAGCGCGGCCCAGTCGTCGTCGTCCGCTGACATCCCCTCGCGATTGATCCATTCCCCAGCGTACCAGTCAACACCAACGTATTCATCAAGGCCCGGACCAGTGGATGCGCCAAACATTGCGGTTTCCCAGATGGAGCAGTCGCAATAATCGTCGATCCGGAATAGCTGCGCGTCAGTGTACCCGCCGCGAACGTCCGCACCATTGTGAATCTGGATCAGTTCGTAAGTGTCGCCGTCTGAATTTTCCAGCGTTTGCCCCTGCAATACCTGACTTAGAATGCTGTCATGGTTGCACGTGTTCCACGCTGGACCGGTAGGTGATAACCCGTGATCCGCCAGCCAAGCGCATTGGTCCGCGCTGGTACCGTAAAAATCCCCGTGCCAGTCGTCACAATCTAACGCATTGAATTCCTGCGCGGTGTCGTCCAGTTGAAACGCGCCAGAGGTGAGAAAATGAAACACGCTAATTTCCGCTTCTGGATAGTCAGGTTCCAGAATTAGGGCCGCTTCCGGCTCGTTTCGGAAAGCCTCAATCGTTCGCTTTTGGTTTCGCTGCCAGTTCCTACCTGTCGCGCCGCCACTGTCCAGAAAATGCGTTCCGGTACTCTCGGTTAACATCTCAAAAATTACCTTTTCTATTTCACTTGTCATGCGTTGCCCCTTGGGCTGTTAGTTGAGATTACATTCTACCAATCTATATGCGAGAAACGCAACCACGGTCCCCGGTCCCAGAACTGGTAGGTTTGGACCACGGACCCCGGCACACGGGGCGGCTTGTTTAACTGTCAAACACGGCGCAAAAAAAAGCCCGCACGTAGCGGGCTTGGGGAAGGGGTGGAATTAGTAGATAAGGTGCGATTCTACCTCGACACTATCGAGCGCGTCCCTGATCAGGTCCTCGATTTTTTCTGTGGCGATAGTTTGTGCGTCCTCTTTTGCGTCGTCTATCCCCTCCTCTACTATCGCCCGGACATCGTCGCGGTCAACGATGGTGCCTTCGTATTGCATTTCCACCAGCAAGCCCCGGACCTGATCCGCAAGCCAAACATTGAGGTACGGAATGTTCTCGAACAACTTATACATCCCCTCGCGATGTTCGTGGATTTCATTATTGACCAGCCGCTTCCGCGAATCCTCGGCCTCATCCACAATCCTTTGTGAAAGTGACAACTGTTCCTTAAGTTTTTTCACGCGCTCAATCAACTGCTCGCGTTCGGTTTGCAGGGCTTCCCATTTGTCGGTCTGCTGCTGGGCTGAATCGTCCATCTCTTTAACCAGAGTCTCGCCAGAAAAATGAATTGTGGCACTGGGCTGGTCCTGCTTTTCGTTTTGCTTTTCCATTTTGAATCCTCGTTTAGTTGAAAGGTGCAACGTCATTGCCGCACGTATGGGATTTTAGCAACTAACCTTGTAAAAAGTAAAGCCAAAAAAAGCCCGCACGTGGCGGGCTTGGGTAGATCGGGGAAGGTTAGGCAGCGCGAACTATAAACCGGCTGCTATCTATGTCCGACTGGTCCGCGTCCGTTCGCTTGTATTTAAGACCAACGACAACCGGACCCGCTTGGACGTTCAATAGGTCCGACTGATCGCCGTCGATAACTTCACGATCTAAGAACGTTTCGCCGACTGGCACCTCATCGAACACGACGGCCAGCGGGACATTAGAAAGTAACGCAAGCTTTACGCTGGCCTTATATTTTGGTTCGGCGGAATAGCTAAACATTAGCTCGTAATTATCCGGGGTCTTTCCTAATCGAAACGCTGTTTTCGTATAGTCGTACATAAACAGTTCGGGAAACTGTTGCGGTATGTCGTGACGTTCCCATGCAACATCGGACAATACATTTAACCGCGCCACCGGTTGCACATTGTCGCGCTTGCATACCTTGATGAAGTTGGATAGTTCGCGGCGCAATTGATCGAGGAACATTTCCGGCGCGTCGTGGTAATAATCTTTCTTCGCCACCCGCGCATCGCGCACATTATCGAACCGACCACGGCCCGCGCTTTTTAGACAAAGATTGCGACAGTTCGCGGCTTTAGACCACGGGCATAGAATGTCGTCAGGATAAAGCGAAAGCGATGCGATGCGGACCGCGCCGCTTAATTTTTGGGTTTTCTTAATTTTAAGATTTCCCGCATTAGTATCGAGCAATTTTTTAGGGTACATATACAAGCCTTTTCGGTTAGTTGAGATTACATTTTAGCAGCCGGTATGCGAGAAACGCAAGCACTGGCAAACGGGCAAAAAAAAGGCCCCCATGATGGAGGCCCTGAAAGGTTGGTGAAGGTTATGCGGCGATCTTGTCGAGTAACGCCCCCGCTTTGCGCTCAAGGTTAACTCTCGCATCCTGATGCGGAATATCTCTGGCAATGGCAGTAATACCTTGCGCCGCATCCCACACGTTACGAATCGGCTTTTGCTCCTCCTGAATGTGCCGAGCCATTGCAGCCTTTGCCATTCTGGCAGATAACCCGCCACGCTTAGTTAGAAACTCCAACGCATCGTCATCATCCTTGGCGATCTTCGCATCACGTGCCGCCTCGACTCCCGCTAACAAGGTGCTAGTGGAATGATGACTGTAGGTTTCCAGTGCTGGTGCCATTTCATCATAGAACCGATAGACCGCATTCTTGGTATGCCTGATTTTGATTTCCTCAAAATTCTCGACGCCCCATAGGTTCCGGTTCTGGCAGACCCCGCGCAAGTACATACAGGCAAGCCCGGCAGTTTTAGAACCTACCTCACTGTTCCACCAGTAAAATCCACGGAACACTAGATCAGGTTCGCCATTCGGAAGTTTGCCTATTTCAATGGGGTTCAAATCATCGCAGAGAAAACCGAACATATCCCGGTCACTCGCAAACAAAGTGCTACCCGTGCTGGCGTTCGGGTCATACGTGCCATTCACTGACATGCTACCGGGCACTTTCCACTGGCCTTCATTAGCTACCTTAACCACCGGCGCTAACATTTCACGATTCAAAATGCGGCCATAGTCTGGACCAGTTGCAGCCCTTAGATTACCGCCGTCACGATGATCATACGTCTTGATGATTTCGCGGCCCCGGTTATGGCGTAATCCCCACGTCAAACAATCCGCAGCTAATGGTGCGGGCAGGTCTTTTATGTATCCCGCTGGGGCACCCGCTAGGGTTGCCAGTTGACCGGCTGACCAGTTAGTGGGTTCGCTACTGATTACGGCACCCGTCTTAGGGCAGTCATACTCTACGCGCAGTTCACCTTGACTGATGTTCTCTTGGTCAAATTTCCCGACGATGTTGAGTTTATGCGTATCAACTACGCGACTGGTCATACCTTGGCAATCGGTATTAGCAAAGGCTACCAGTTCTTCCAACGTATCAAACCGCTCATCTTCCGGGCGGTTAGCGTAATTGCTGGCAAGGTGTGAACCTTCACTACTAATGCCGTGCTGTATTGCTGATGTTTTATATGCATCCATTTTCTAATCTCCAAATTAAAAGTTAGTTGAATACCGGCAATAAAAAAACCGATATGCGAATCATCCCATACCGGTTTATTTTTATCAACTACTTTTTGAAAAGTTATCTGTTTCGTTTACGGACCCCTTTTCTTTTCGGGGGCTTTCGATTTACTTCGTCTACTGCATCATCCCCATACATGATTCGGGCTATCCAATTCAAGAAAAAAAACATACATGCTCCGTCAATTAGTTGAGCATGTATTCTATAGGAAGTTATGGGATTTAATCAAGGACTATCCGTGATTGCTTTGAACACTTCGTCGAAATGAAACGGTTGCGGCTGGTGCAAATAGGGCTTTAACCTGACCCCCACTTCTGCCAGTTCAATAGCGTCCTGCCCTTGATACAGAAAAAGTTCTGCGGGTGTCTCTGAATTTTTTTGTTTGCGAATGAGAACCCATGCACTCCCGTGGGCATGGCGGGTTAACCAGCTAATCTGGTGCGGGCGTAACCCTACCTTGTATGCCGTGATGACTTTGAGTTCAATGAAATGAAAAAGACCCTGCCTGTCACAGACACAAAGATCAGGTACACCGGCGGTAGCGGTACTTTCAATCCTAGTGGATTTCAGCCCCATCGTTGATGTCTTTAACCACCGTCTTATCTGGTTCCAAAAGTCCTTTTCCAACTTCGCCGCTGCTATCAGATTCTCCTTTTGGGGGTGTAATGTCTTTGATTACAGGGGCCGCGTACTGCTCCTTTAAATGTTCCAGTGCCTTTTGAACTTCTTCCTTGCTCATGCTGTCAATCGAGCCATGCCTTATCTCAGACTTGTTGACATAGATATCACCCTTCGCCTGACCTCGACGGTACTCCGCCTGAACTGCCGCAGAGTACGCCCCGTTTTGCAAAGCCGTATCCCGGATCAATTGCATGTCCCGCAAGTGTCGCTGATAAGTGATGCCAAATTTCTGATCGAGTTCGTCCCGATAAGCCTTGATAGCAGAGACAACGTGGGGACTGATATGGGGGTTAGTCAACTCATACGCCCTAGTGTGCGCGGATGATGCTGGATACCCTGCATTGATAGCAGCTTCCCGCAAAGTGATCTGCCCATCGTTAGCTACGAGTTCTTTAACAAAGAGTTCTTGCTTCCGCGTCAACGGACTCCGCGTAGATGATTTGGGCCTACCCCGCTTTCGTGGTACGGGGTCAGATTTTTTAGGAGCAGCTTTCCGTGGCATATCAGTAGTTAACCTAAGTGAGTCGAGACAAATCTTAGTCTAAGCTATATAGAGATGTAAAATTATAAATAAATATTTTGATTTTCAGGCGCATTAAGGCACTTTCGCTATTTGAACCCTAAAAGGTTACATAATAGAGAAAACAAAGAAAAATAAGTAACCCAATAAGTAACCCATAAGTTATTGTTTTAGTTACCTATTGTATAGTGGTTACGTCAGTTACACTGGTTACGGGTTAAAATTAAAAAAAATAAAAAAAATAATTCTCTGTCTATATAGGTAGAAGCGTAACTTTCATTCAAAAAAAACCCCGCCGAAGCGGGGCCTTGGTCCGTGGGCTAAAACCCCGGAGGTACTGTCCCAGTTGCAAACACGTTGAGGGTATAAACTTGGGCGATGTGGTCAGCTACGGTTTGTTGTTTCCGTTTCGGAAATTTCGCCCCGGCGTAAAAATTTTCATAGACATCGTGGAACACCTCGTCGGGCGTTCTGCCCGCGTTCAGTAGTTGTACCACTCGGTCTTGTACCGAGGTGTCGTACCGAGGTTCAGGAACCGTGGTCCGTGAATCATTCATCGTTCTTCTCCTTTAGTTAGTTGAGGTGGCGATAATCCCATACCCGGCTTAGAAAGTCCAGAACTTTTCCAAAAAAAACCCCGCCGAAGCGGGGTAAGGTTTGATACTAACGGGCCTTGGTCCAGTAGGAATTGACTGGGCGATAGCGACAGTCCACGGTATCTATGCACCAACCGTTTTCTACGGCGGTCAGGTGACCACTATTGCGAACGGCAGCAACCCCATCAAAGTCCCAATCCTGTAACTTGATTGTGCCTCTTGGCTTGCCAACTGGACGGGGCATTTTGTTCTTCACAAACCCTTTGTCCTCAAGGTACTTTTGCCACACCTTATCGTGATTAGGGTATGAGCCTACTTCAAGTCCAAGATACATTAGGTTCTCAAACGTAGCTTTATAAGGTTCGTCACAAACAATACTGATTGACCTTACAACGCAATCGTCTTTGAACGTTTTGCATAGCCTTTGGGAGGAATCCCATTGTTGAAATTTCATAGCTTCAGCATGAAGGGTTACCCCCTCACGTCCTGTAAGTTAGTTGAAAGTTTCATCCACATTGTTAAAGAGCGGATGGGACCGGGTCCCACCGTTGACACTATTTGATAATGTCAATATTGACATTGTCTCATATACCAACCGTTAAGTCCAACTATTTATTTTCTTCAATTAAATCAACAACTTAGGAGGGGGTCTTATCAGCCTTGTTGAACTCGCCGCCACGCTTCATCAATTTCTTCCGAGGTGTAGGGCATCATAAAGTTTGAACGGTCCGTTGAAAAATACTTCGCAGCGGTGGCGTCATCCTGACTCACGGTCCGTGCAAAGCGCACCACGGCCTCAATAATTCTAACAGCCTCTTTGTAGCTTAACTTTTGCATTAGGGCTTCTCCCTGACAGTGACTTCGTTGAAAAGTTCTTGTTCGGTTGGTGAAGCATTCGCTCGTTCATTAATTTCCAAAAGGAATTTCTTCATCTTTTCGCGCATCCCTTGGTAATCGGAAATCGGCCACAACTCAGTTTTTTCAACGCCGTAGTAGATGAACTGCGGCGCACCGCTCAATAGTCTGGGTGTTTCCGCGATATCTTCTTCAAGAACGTCATACTCTTGTCCCAAGTACATCGCGCCGTCATTGGAGTCGATTGCGCTGATCAACAGATGTTTGTTGAGTTCCGGGCACCAGTATACTTCGTTCATCTCTACTGGTTGGCTTTCCATCCTTTTGTTGTAAAACATCTTTCTCAGGTGCGACCAAGTGCTGGCTTCTTCAAACACATCCCTCTTTTTTCTCACTTGTAGCCTAATACTAGCTTCTTCAAACACATCCATACCATTCTCCGGTTTGTTAGTTGAGTAAGAAGTATAGGACGGTATGAGATAATGTCAATTAGAATAAAAAAACCCCGCGAGGAGCGGGGTCTGGGGTGTAAAAGTCCCCCCGAAGAGGGACACGCTTTCAACTAACGTTCTTTAAGAATATCCGTGATGATATCGCTATGCAACTTTTTCTGAGGCTTTCCGCGTGTGCGTGTAAAGTTCTTGCACTTTGCGTAACTGACCACTAATGGTCCGGCCCTCGCGTTTCGCGTCCCGTTTAATCTGTTCATAGACGGCTTTCGGCACCAGTACCGACTTCCATTTATTGGTATCCATGTGTTTCTCCAAACTGATGTCTGCGATTATATGGGAACATATATAATAAGTCAAAAAAAGCCCCGTCGAAACGGGGCTAAGGACCCTTGCAGAGAGTCACGCGCTTGAAAGAGCTGACCACAAACAGGGGGCCAATGCAATTATTTTGCTTCGCCCCACGAGTCACCAATCTCGACATCGCATAAACTAGGTACTTCCAAAGGCACCGCCTCAGTCATAATCTTGGCTACCGCTTCTGCTTCGGCTTTATTTTTCACGGACATCGCTATCTCATCGTGAATCTGAAGCATGGGCAATCGTCCGGTGTTATAGATATCGACCATCGCTTTCTTGGTCATGTCAGCAGCAGACGCTTGGATCAGGCGGTTCAGGGCTTTGTAGGTAAACGCCCGCTTTAATCGCGTGGTTTCACCGTACTCTTTGACCGCATCTTTATACGGCATCGCTTTGCTCATCCCAAAAGTATCGGGTTCCCAGAGATCGAACCTGCATTTCCTGCCCAGAATGCTGCGGATCGAGCCACTGGCTGACCGGTCATTCAAGCGGTTTTGCACACCTTGCATCAAACCTTTCACAAACGGTACGCGGTTGTGGTATTGCTTAACCAAATCCTTGGCCTCATCCACGGGGATATCTAGCTGTTCACTCAGCTTGTTAACACCCATACCGTACATCATGCCTAGATTGATCGTCTTAGCCTGTTTGCGCTTAATTTTCGCCATCTCTGCGACCATCGTGTGGAAGTCAGTTGTGGCATCGTTACAATAGCCGTCCACAAACTCCTGTACGCCCTCTAACGGGATTCCCCGCGACTGCCCATATATGTGTGCATAATGAACCAAGATCCGTGGTTCCTGCTGAGAGAAGTCTATGGCCGCCCACTGCTCACCTTCTTCCGGTAGAAACAGACTGCGGATCATGGGGCCAATCTCAGGATCTCTGGCGGGAATTTGTTGCAGGTTAGGATTGTTCATGCTGATCCTTCCTGATACCGTACCCCCATCGTCGGAACGAATTTGGTTAATGTGACTATGGATGCGGCCATCTGTGTGCGTGTGACGCATGATTGTGTTGATGAAGGTCCCGCTAGTCTTGTTCAGGTTCCTAGCTTCAAGGATGAGCTTCGCGAGTGGGGCCTGATGCTCCTGAAGGAAGAGTTTCGTGAACGACGGACTGCCATTTTTGGTCTTTGGGAATGTGATCCCGCACTTGTCGAAAGCCTTGGCAACCGATTGTGCTGCCCAAATCTCCACATCCATCCCAGCTTTTTTCTTGATTTCTTTGATGACGGCCCGTTCCCGTTTGAGAATTTCATCTCGCGTTCGCTCAACTCGGTCAGTGTCCACTCGGACACCCTTCATAGTCATTTCGACGAGGACTGGGAGGAGATCAAGTTCGAGATTAACAATGTCCCAAAGGTCTTCCTTGCCAAGCTCGACCCGGAAGTATTGCCAAAGTTCAAGCGCAAGAACCGCGTCAGTCTCAGCGTAGGGACCGACATACATGGACGGCATCTTCCACATCTCAGCCTTCGGATCGACACCAAATTCCTTCGCAGCAGCGACTAAATCTTTTTCTGATTTTGTTTTGTTTAGGTAGTCGTAAGAGCAAGCGTTGAGCGAATAACTAAATCGGTTTTCGTCCAACAGACTGGCGATCAGCATGGTATCTATGATCCGCCCATTGACTTCAAAGCCACTGGCGCGGAGCCAACCCAGATCATATTGGGCGTTGTGCATGACTTTCTCGCACGGCAACTTTAATAACTTGGTCATCCATTTGTTGACAATGCGCTTGTCGATGTTGCCCCCGCCAAAATGTGCGATGGGCACGTAACCCTGCCAATCCTCCGTGGCGATTGCGTATCCGCAGATTTCGCCATTATTGGTTGCCCAACCCGGTCCCTTTGTTTTCAGGTCCGGGTCCCGCGTTTCGAGGTCAATCGCTATACGTTTTGCGCTGGACAGATCGGGTAGCTCAAGCGGCGGCACCCACTCCGTCTTTGGTGGAAACATTGCCATCTGTAATGTCATTCTCCCCACACCTTAGTTTTAGTGCCACCAAAATAAGGTACTGCCAATCCCTCCTCGATCAACGTTTCGCAAATGTTAACGCCGGTTATACCTTTATCGTCAACGGTATAGGGTGCGGCTAACACACGCCCATACTTGTCTAACTCCTCACTGACGAACCGTACTTTTTCGCCGCATAGTTCTTCAACGCGGGCCGTGGCCTGAAGACCAAGCTTTTTCTCTGCGAGATTACGGGTCCGTTTTTCAGGGGTGTCGATCCCCAAAAAGCGCAACCGCTTCTTTTTCAGCACGATGCCGAAGCCAAGGTCCACATCCACATCAATGGTATCGCCGTCCACCACGCGCACCACCGTCCCTTCATAGTAATAAAGAGGGTTACTCATTTTTCATTATCCTCACACGGAGCACCATCTAAATTGATTTTCAGACTTTCAAGCAAATCCAGTTCGCTTTCGGTGGCTTTAAAGAAAAATGCAGGGGTTCCATCCCCCATAGAGGCTCCGGCTATATTGTATTCGTAGTATTCGATGGCGTCGTCATAAGACATTCCATCGCCCATAAGGAGGTTGATAACCTTATCCTCGTCATACAGGAGACAGTCGTCGTGACCCGATTTCCTACAAAGCCCTATAATTGCTTCATCAAAGCCCTCTATCTTTAATACCTTACCATCCAAGTCCCAACGTCCCGACTCGTCATAGTGCTGCACTGTATCGTTCATAACTGGTAACTCCTGTTGTGGTCTTGGGGTTCGACCAAAAATAAATTTTTTAAACTCCGTGTTACTGCAACATAAAAAGTCCTGTGCATGTCATCGGGGTTCAAGCTCATTTGTTGATCAGCGGCAGGAGATAGATCGGTGAACACAACAACGTTTTCCGCCTCTCCACCTTTGGCACCGTGGATCGTGGACACTGTGATACGCGGCACGGCGGTAAACTGCTCGCCCCGGCGTAACATGGCGATGATGTAAGCCCTGTCCTGTTCGGGCAGCTTGTCCATCGCCTGATGCCATAGCATGTCTTTGGTAGCCACTAAGCCATGATGTTCCTGCAACTCCTGAAGATTTACCATATCCTCATCGTCGAGGGACGGCAACTTCTTGAAGCCGCGTAACACCCTTGTTTTTAACGACATAAAGCTGTAAATCTTCCGTGCGGTATCCCCTGTGATGGAACGACCCTTTCTTAGTTCTTCCCAACCAATCACCGACGCGCTGATTTTTTCGCTGATGCTCCTGAAGCCACGGTAGGTAAATAAATAGCCACTAGATTTCAGGTCCTGCTGAACAGGCTGTAGCAGGTAACCAGCCTGACCCAAGATGAGCCATGTGCCGTGGGCCATGTCCAGTTCGTCAACATTGTCTATTCGCTCTACCCGCCCCTCTTCCTTACGGGGTTCGTATTTTTTGGGGAACCGGTTGCGGATGCGCTTCACAACCTGCTCTGCAAGACTATGTACCTTGCTGGGTATCCGGTAGCTCTGGGTCAGGGTTTCTACGCCGCCCTCCAGATTAATAAAATGATCAACGTCAGCCCCTGCCCAACGATAGATGGCTTGGTCATCATCCCCCGCGCAGTACATCTTCTCTGACTTATCATCGAGCAGATGGGCAATGTCCCACTGTAAAGGACTGAGATCCTGCGCTTCGTCCAAAAAGGTTAACTTAAAATGTGGGCAGTACCGCGCACCAGACTCCACAAACACGGCAAGCATGTCTGTGAAGTCGTACAGATTGAAGCGGTGCTTGTATTCGCGCAGCGTCTTGTCCACGTAATCCACCAGATTCCATTCCTCGTCGATGTCGCTGATGTTGTATTGTTCTCTGAGCGATACTTTTCGTAGACGGGCCAGATTGATGACCCCAAGGACAGGGTCAGCCGCGCTGTTGATTGACGGCAGATCATCGTCCACCGTGGATTTTGCGCCGTTCAGCGTAACCCCACAAACCCGTGACAGTTCCCGATAGTTTTCGGCTTGCATCACCTGATCCCGTTTGATGTCGGTCAGGGTCAAGGCCAGACTGTGCAGGGTCCTGAAGTTTGGCAGGTCCTCTTTTGGGCAGAGATCAAACCGTTTAGCAGCACGTTCTTTGGCCTCGTTCGCGGCTTTGCGCGTAAAAGCCAGAAACGCAATCTCCGTGGGCCGTGTGCCCTGCTCCAAGGCTTGGTCAACCATATCCAAAAGTGTCGTAGTCTTACCCGTGCCGGGTGGACCGAAGATACGAAACATCAATCGTCGCAGTTGGGGCAGCTACCTCTGGTGTAGTCCCCCTTTGCAAACCAGTTCTCCTCGTTCTGACTTTTCATTCGCTCAAACACCTGACGAACACGTTCACGGGACAAACCCAGACGCTCACCGATAGCGGTGAACGTCATGTCCTCGACATGTCGCATTCGGTAAATTTCTGCATTTCTATCTGATTTTTCCTGCATTAGAACACTGCCTCTTTCGTTTCAAATTGTGGTGGGTCTATTTCAAGGTCCATTGCTTCAAAGGCGGGGATCACCCAGACCCGCACACTTCTTCCTTTGATTTTCAGCACCGTTGATTCGCCGTGAATGTCTCGTAGCCGCTGTGCAATCCGGTGCGATTTGTACTCAAACCATTTGTTTTTCTTCAGGTAGTTTTCAAAATCCTTCAATCGGAAATACGTCCGGTTGATCTCTTCATCCGTCCACGGTCTGCGTAACAGAATCTCTTCTTTATCCTGCGCCTGCTGCATGTGGCGGCAGAACTCCTCAAGGTAGTCATAGAACTGTCCACTGACGCTCGCGTCCTGCGATACCTCTACTATGGCGGATTCATTCTCTTTCATGTCGTTCAACAGCGAACTGATACGCCCTTCCCACGTCTGCTTCACAACACTGCGCGGCATGAAGTTGAGTTGCTCAAGACAGGCTTTTTGAAAAGCTGTCTGATTCATCAAGCCCTCAGTATCTAGCTCTAAAGGTTCTGAATTTACGTCCATAAACCAGACCGGCGGGGTGCTGTTGTATTTTCTGAGGTTGCCGATGCTGGCCCCCTGCACGGCAGACCCCACACCAAACTTTCGGGTATAGCAAAGCTCTTTGTTGCAGTGAGCGTTGATCGGTGCGTCACTACACTTATAGGCGTAGTCTTTGCGCTGCACCTGTTTCGCCACTACGTTAACTTCGTTCAGCGGCAAGGGCGGAACGAGGTATTGCATGTTGTAGCTTAAAATCTCGCTCTCCCAGCTATCCGGGAACGCTTTTCGCAGATATACCCCAATGTTAAATAAACCATTGTTGCGACCACCCTCGCTGATCTTGTCAGTACAAAGGATTTGAAGGCACGGCGGGCCGTCTGCCAGTAATTTCTTTTCTTTTACTTTGACGACCTGTAAGCCAATTACCTGCTCTGGGGTCTGGACGTGGGCTTCGTAAATCTCAAAAAACTCTTGAATCGTAGCGGAGGTGCCATCATCCTGAATCGCGTACCGCAATCCCTCTTCTGCATTAAAATAAGGAAGATTGAGAAAGTTACCCACATCGCCGCGATCTAAATGCAGCTTGATCTGTTTCGGAAATATCTCGCTTTCGCCATAACCCAGCGCCGCAGCCATACACTGCAACGCTTTCTGCATATCTTTTGCTGCGACCCACTCTTTGGCAAACAAGAAACAATGTGCGCCGCCGGACTTACTGCGACACACCACCAAAGGTAATTTCATTTTCCTAATCTTTTCAACAAGAAGTTTGTGATCGAGAGGGTATTGGTCTACATCAATGCACCCCCACCGACACTCATCGTCCCGGTTAATTGGGATTATCCCAATCCCGGTCTTGCCTTTTAAATGGTTCTCCCACAAGACCGTGGTCCGTGATTCACGCACGACGGCGGCTTTGCCTTGCATTTTGCCACTAGCACTTTCCTTTTCGATCCGGAAGGTGCCATACGCTTCTTGGAGTCCATCAAAAATATCAATAAATTTTTGGACACTCATTTCACACTCCGCAGAAAAAACAAAAAGGGCGACTTACGCCGCCCCGCAACAATCAAAAAACGTCTTTTGTTGCCTTCTGTTCTTCCTGCTCATGCTTCACAAGCACATCGCCTTCAGATATCGAATCGTGGAACTCCTTAGCACGAACGTACAAACTTTTGTCCGTGATCGGTCCAACGCGGGACATCTCCCAACCATGCCAACTGCCCTTAGAATTTTCTTCCTTAACAGTCTTCATTTCGTAGAGGTGCGAATATCGGGGCGGGTTAAAGGGACCCTTTGCCCCCACCATCTGCACCGATTGCATCATCGAGTTCCACTTGCGAGACTTTTTAAGCTGCGTGGATTTCATCGCAATCAACGCTGTTTCCGCTGATCCGTCCTCGTTCACCACCACGACAAAGTGCTGGTGAGTCTCTTCGATGTATTCCCCCGAACCGCCGACAACATATTCTTTGTTATCTTCGGGTGACCGCTCCGTTTTAGGCATCTCCTGTCCCGGCTCATAGATCGCCTGTGGTGCGCCGCTGCCTTCGCCACGCGGTGCCCAACAAATGAACCTACGGTGATAAGCGCAAGGTATCACGGTAATGCCCTCACCACCCGCATAGATAGTGCCGGTAACAGTGTTGTAAATATCACCTTTTCGGGCATTCGTGTCTGCGTCATCCAAAACGGGATCATTTCCGCTTAGAACTTTCAGAAAGGGTAACGCTAAATCCTCTTGCCCCATGTCCTGCAAGCCAGAACCCGCATCGTCCTCAAAAAGACTCAAAACTTCCGTACTAACTTCCGTGCTTGCTTTTTCTTTTAATGCTTTTGCCATGATTACTTGCTCCTCTTGATAGTGGCACGTTGCCCAATGAAAGCCCCGAACAAATCCATCGGGAACTCATTTCCAGTTTCCGTTTGCTCTTTGACCCACGCCCGCAACGTCTGCGGATGGACAGCAGTTTTCTGCTCCGGAGCAAAACCTTTCTCTTCAGCCATTGTTGAAAAAGCAGCAGCCTGATCATCTTCACCTCTGCCGAATTGGCAGGTAACAGTATTTTTGATGATGTCATCGTGACCGTACTGGCGGAGCCAACCGTGCGCTTCCTCTTTGTTGGCTTGCGTAATGCTGCCACCGTAAGTTTGCTTGACGACTACCTCGCTGCCATCGTCGAGCGAGAACTTGCTGATGCCCATTTCATTCAGCATCGCAGGGAGTTCTTCGTCGGTGAGCTTCAGGAGGCTTTTCTTCTCTTCTTTCACGTGCTGCTCAAGAGCAGCAATCGTAGTCTCAGTAGCTAGAATTTGTCGAGAGATTGCGGCGACGGACGTAAGCCCGCCCTGATCCACTTTCTCGACGCTAGAGGCTTGTTTAGCCTCAAATTCGGATTCAAACATCTCATTTAAATCGTCCATCGTGTTTCCTCTTTCGTAGTTAAAGGCACCGTTCGGGCCTTGACAATTACCCATATTATCGTATCATGGGATAATGTCAACAGGAATAATCAGATGGACTTTAATTTTAAGACTCAGCCTTACCAGCACCAGTTAACAGCCCTAGAAGAATCGTGGGCCGCGCCTCATTATGCGTTGCTCATGGAGATGGGAACCGGCAAAACAAAAGTCGCACTCGATACGATGGTAAAACTTTACGAAGAAAACAGACTTGAAGCCGCGCTAGTTATCGCCCCAAAGGGGGTATACGACAACTGGATAAAAAACGAAATCCCAACTCACGTTCCCGACGAAATCGAGCCTTTGATATTACGTTGGCAACCTGCCCAAAGCAAGAAATACCAAGATGAAGTGTCCCAGTTCTTGTTTGACAAGACGGGCGTACTAAAAATATTCGTAATGAACGTCGAAGCTTTCTCTACGCCAAAAGGCACAAAGATGGCAAACACCTTTTGTAAGCGGCATCCAGACAACATGGTGCTTGTGGACGAAAGCACGACGATCAAAAACCGTAAAGCAAGACGTACCAAGAACATTGTAGCGCTCAACAAAGTTAGCAAGTATCGACGCATCTTGACGGGCAGCCCAATAACAAAATCCCCAATGGATTTGTTCAGCCAGTGTTTGTTTCTGGACAAAAAAGCCTTGGGCTTTGAGAACTTCTTCGCCTTTCAAGCGCGTTACAGCATCCTTGCCCGCCGTGTCATCAACAACCGCAGCTTTCAGGAAGTTACAGGGTATCGCAGACTCGACGAGTTAACGGAAAAGCTTGAGCATTTTTCTAACCGGGTTCTGAAGAAAGATTGCCTTGATTTGCCTGATAAAATTTACATGCGCCGAAATGTGGATTTGACGGACGAACAAGTTAAGTTGTATCGACAGATGCAGAAGCTGGCCCTTGCGAAGCTGCAAAACGGTGAGCTTGCTACAACGCAGAGTGTTTTGACCCAAATTATGCGTTTGCAGCAGATTTGCTGTGGTTTCTTGCAGCCAGACGAAGGGGAACTCCAACCTATCCCCAGTAAGCGTATGAGCGCCCTCAGAGAGATTGTGGATGAGGCTGATGGTAAGGTCATTATCTGGGCTACGTACAGACACGACATTGCTAAGATCACTGAGATGCTGCAAAAGGAGTTTGGCCCAAGGTCCGTGGCTCAATATTTCGGAGACACGCCGCAAGAGGACCGGCAAGATATCGTCAATCGGTTCCAAGACCCAACTTCAGATTTGCGGTTTTTCGTCGCTCAACCCAAGACCGGGGGCTACGGGATTACGCTCACGGAAGCCAGCACCGTAGTGTACTACAGCAATTCCTATGATTTGGAAATCCGTTTACAGAGCGAGGACCGCGCACACCGGATCGGGCAAAAACGAGCCGTTACCTATATTGATCTGGTATCTCCAGACACGATTGACGAAAAGATCCTGAAAGCCTTACGGAGCAAAATTAACATTGCCAGCGAAGTGTTGAACGAAGATACGATGTCTTGGCTTAGTGAGTCATAAAAAACTCAAATCCAAATCCAAAAACACCCTGTGTTGGCATAGAGAAAACTGTAGCAATGCCCGGAACGAACATTCTCTTTGGATTCAAACATTTTTACCCTCCCGGCAATAGTTTAAGAGGATGAGGCTCATCAAGATGATCGTCAAATTCTTCTTGGATTTTGGTTAACTCTTTTTGAATATACTCAATGTTCAAATCCTGAACAGCGTCATCCGGTAATGCCCCTAATTCTCCTCTAGGCCACTTGATCCTGAACTCTTCGTTCGTTTCCACAGAGTCTTGCATTCTGATGACATCAATTTGGAGCGCAGCAATCTCGCTTGTCAACGTGAAATAAACACCCGCCACAAACAGTAGCAGGGCCAACACACCTACCAGACTTTTTATGTCAATGGTCACGGTGCTGTCCTCGCTAACCTGCAAATTGCTTTCGTTTTCCATCGTTAGTAACTAATTACTTAGGGTTGGGTTTTTGAGTGTCTGATAACACTTGATAAGATTCCATCAAAATGTGGATAACATCCTCAATTTCGGAGGAGTCTAGCCACATCTTTACCGATTTGTTTTTTTCAACTTGTTCTAGCAACACGCCGGGCACCTGCCCGGAGTCGTTTTTTGCGTAAACGTTTGCCCGGTATTTGACAACGTTTTTTGCTCGCATCTTGTGTAGATATTCTTTCATGCTTGTGACGTTGTTTTTCAACGGCAGCACATCACTAGCTCCGCAAAGAACCAATACCCTGTTCTTCCGCCCGAATCAGACCAGACGTAATGTCTGACGGAAATAGGGCGGCGTACCGAGACCGGTCCACCGGCCCACTAGGGGCCGGGGCCGGAGCAGCAGGGGGCGGAGACATGGTGGGAGTAGTCTCGGCTCTCTGAAGTTGGCGTGATTCGCGGTCCATGAACTGCGGCACGGGTTGTAACGAAGCTTGCGGAGGAGGAACGGCTTCTTCCTCCTCTGTAAATTCTTGCAATGCTTCTACAGCCGGATCTGCAACTGCGTCAAATACGGGCACTGCAACATCTTCTGGGTCACTTACTAATACACTAGCCGCAGTTCGCGGAAGGTTAACTCCGAACCTAAGACGTATGTTTTCGGTTAATTGCTGTAAAATGTTTCCTGATTCTGCGGCAGTTTTAGCTTTTTTCATATGTAATGCAAAAAGTTCAGGCTGTTCAAATAAGTCCACCATAACTTTAGTCAGTTTTTGGTTGGGTAGCTTGTTATAAAGGTCTCTAACATACTTGGCACCACGAGCGGGTATAGCTATATTTCCAGTGCCGCCACTCATACCCAGCCTTGACGCAATGCCTGTCGCTCCCGCAGAACCCACCATCGTAAGGTACAAGTCCATCATGCCACTGGCTTCAGACATTAAATTATTTATATCCCCTGCTTCTAGCTGTGCCTGATATCCCAGCATTTTGCTTAGACTTGTATGAATTCGGTCTACCATTCCCTCATCCATAACACCGTTTTCTAAAAGCCATCCTCCATATTTAAATTCAACAGGGTCTGTTTTTTTCTCTTTTGGCTTGGTTTTTACGGTGATTAACCGTTTGTTGCCGGAGGAGTTGGGTATTGGCAAAAACATAAGTTCAAACATTTTGCTTGGTTTAAAAGCACTTACATTGCCTTGTGTACGAACGTTTGCACCGGATTTGTCAACCGCCCAATCCAAGAAAGCATGTTGTAAACCCGCCATAGCGTCCTTTTGTTGTTCTGGAGTCAAGTCGGGATTATTTACAACCTCCAAAATATTTTTCAGGCTTTCCATAGGTTTTTTATTAGAGCCACCAATCGCGGAGTTTATGGTGGTGCTGGGGCTTTCTGTAGCATTTGAAGCAAGTTGCTTAAAAGTAACTAAGCTAGACAGCCTTTTCTCATCTGCAACTTGTTCGGCCTTTACAGAGTTTAAAAGTTGTCTTGCTGTATCGGAATCATCCAAAGCCTTTCTTACGTCAGAAAACTCATCTCGATCCAAAATAAATTTAAATTGTTCCTTGAATTTATTTATCTGCCTAGCACTAATCTCCCCAGTTGCAGGATCAAATTTTTGTAGAAGATAGTTAGACAGCAGCCTGTTCATCAAATCTCGTGAATCAGTTACGGTGTCTAAAACCACGCCACCTGTCGTTTCGTAAGTTGTGTCTATGCCTTCCTTTCTGAGAAAATTAAACATGCTATCAAAGTCATCTAGTCTTACCGCTAAAGCATCCGAACCTCCTTGAAACAATTTTTTATGAGTAAGTTCCGGAGGGTCTTGATAGTCCCCAAGCTTTGATTTTCTTGTTACTTTTCCCGTGAAAGCCCGTGAAAAAACGTCGTTAAAGGCTTTGCTATAAGCACGAGCTATTGTTAGTTCTGATTTAACTTGCGGGTCAAAAGGCAGTTCGTTCATTATTTCTAGTAATACTTCCGCATAATTTCCAGCCTGTCGCGCTTTGTCTTTTTTAGTTGGGTCAGCCGCCAAACTTCTCATTTCTTTTAAAACTGCACTACGGGATCTAGTCAGTTCTCGAAGACTAATTGTTTCTTTTGGATTAATAACAGGTGGCCCCGTAATACCGGTTATTGGATCGGGGTCAGGTGTTTTTCCGACTAAGCTTTTGCGTAAGCTTCTGGCAGCAGTAATTATCTCATTCAAATTCTTTTGTTCTAAAGTCTCTATCCCATCTCGGAGATCTTCAAAATTTACTAACCAATCGTCTAACCTGTCAACTACTGACGGGTTGTCCGGATCACCTGTTTTAGCTAGAATTCCTAAATTGTCCAACTGCTGTATGTTTAGTTCTGAGTTTTTTATACTCTCGTAAAGCTCTGTTTCCCGCGCACGAGCTTGTCTCATTTGTTCCTCTGATACGTCAGCAAACTTTGATGACGTAACAGTGATCGGCTCTTCGTTTTGAAGTTTTTCAATAGCCGCCAATCTTGTATTTACTGCATTATCAAGACGAGCCTCAAACCCTGCTTTGTAATTAGCTTCCATTAAATTTGCGGCGACTTGTACCGCAGCCGGGTTTCCTGTACTAGCTAAAGCTATAATACGTTCACGATACATGTCAAAAAACGCTTGAGACTGCTTAGTAGTTTTTTCAGAAAGACCAGCACTTGCCGCGTTATCTAAGGCTATTTGATGGCTGTTTAAAACAGGGCTACCTGTTCGCAAAACAACACTTTTAAGATGGGATTTATCTGCGGATGCATCAGCATCTAAAGCTTTAATAATGTCGTCAAACTCAGGGCTTTCCAAAAGCTTTAAAATGTTGTCTACATCGTCTAAAGGGTTATCAGAAGCCTTTAAATCTTCCACTATGATCTGCATACCCCTATTACGTTGAGCTTCTTGGCTACTACTTAGTTTTCCATAAAGTTCTTTTAAAATACCTTTGTTATTTGCAACAGTGTTTACAAGGCTTGGCACAAAACCAGAACTGGTAGCCCCTCCTATTTCAGCCATGAACCTTAAAAGACCGCTACCCGGAGACAAGGTTTCCGCTACATATGCGCCAGCGGCGCTCCCCAGACCTTGCATCCCTATCAAAACTCGATCCATAGAGGTTGTTGCTCTTTCAGGCGCTTCTTGTATTGATTTTTCAATAAAATTAGATAATCGACTTAGTACAGTTTTTTCTTTTGGTATTTTTACTTGTTTCGCCAACTCTTTTCCCGTTGCCGCACCTCTGCGTCCAGCAACAGCGGGAATAACAGGGGCGGAAGTTGAAATCAGACTTTTTAAAGTCTGAGCGTCTTCTAACCGTTGTCTTAAAAATTTTGCATAAGTAGCCGCGCCAATATCAAAGGCTTCGCCAGTTTTTTTACCTACAACTCTTAAACCGCTTAGAGGAGAAAGGACGTTAACGAATGTTTTAGCGGCAAATACCCCTGCTCTATCTTCAGGGAGAACAACACCTTCTTCGTCTATAATTGCGTCTTGTGCTGCTTTACCTCCTTCGTAACCGAAAATTCCGCCAATAAGCGCACCACCAATCGGTATAATTGCTTTTGCGGCTATAGTAGGAGGACTAATTGCTGGGATAGGTGTTTGTGCCTTCAGACCCAACGCTAATCCCGCAGACATACCCGGTATTGAAGTTATGGAAGGAAAGGCTTCTCTCGCCATTCCGGTCATAACCCTTGAAAACCCCGTTTCTATTTCCGTGCCATCAGGGTTAGAAGCCAAAAATTGAACAATTTGCTCGTCGTTAAGAAATTCTCTACCAAGAGGTTGCAAATAAGGAGAGGTGCCACCCGACAAAGCTTCATAGGACAAGCCCTCGTTATCCGTAAATTCTTTACTTAACTCTTGTGCAAGAATTCGTGTAGGGTCGTCGTTCGGCCCCGCTGCTTCTACCAAAGAATCAATATCTCCTTGAGTGATCGGAATTGCCGTAAATTCTTTCAGTTCTGTCATCAAAGTATCCTAAGTTACTTGTCACTCGTGTTATTTAAAACAAACTCTTTCCCAGTACCTTTTCCAGCATATGTATTATAATTCGTCTTCCAATAACGACCTTGGTCTTCTATTTCTGTAGGGATAGGATCTTCGGTATGTTGCATTAAATACAGACGCCCAATAGCTACCGATAATATATCTTCTTTAAGATCCTCATACCGTATATTACGCAGGTCAACTCCGATTGCCTCTTCAAAAGGCTTAATGTACTTATATATAGTGCTATTAGGATCGTTAAGCTTTTTCTGTACCTGATCAAAAGCTGGTTCATCTACTTGAGCCACTCCATAACTTCCTCTTTTTCCTAGCTTTCCAGACAGGCTGTAAGTGCCCGGATCCTGTCCCATGCGAGATTCTTGTTGAATTAACCTCTCCATGAACTTAATTGCGTTAGCATCATCTCCAAATATTTCTTCTCCTAAAAACTTTATTTGTCCTTTTAAGGCAGTAGGATAATTAGATTGCCGGTTTTCTAGTAACGAGAGGTTTTTTTTTTCATTAGATGGTGGGGGATTATCTTCAACCTTAGTAACCGTGTTTCTCCAACTAAATTTGCCCACTTCGTCTTCCATTGGTGTGGCACCTTCAGCTTGTCCCGCTTCCGTGAACATCTCTAAATTGTCTCTGAGGGCAAGCATTTCTGCCATTAACAACGTCCCTTGATCCAAAGCTCCTCTTCTTTCAGCTAATCTCGAAGCACTTGGATCTGTGCGTGATGAACCCCATTCCGGCACGGCTTTTATGATAACGCTCATGTCCGACGCAACTAAATCAATAACCCCGTTCAAAGCTGCCAAACCAGTCGTATCGAACCTGAACAAACCGGGTTCTAGGCCTTCGAGATTTTCTTCCAGCCTATCGTATTCGGCAGCTAACATACGGTTTGAATCTCGATCAGGTAAACGAGCCGTCATAAACCTACCCGCTAGTAATCGGATATTTCTTAAGGCCACATCTGCTATTGTAAGGTCTCTGGCGGCCTTTGGAACTTTCAGGCCGAATATATCAGCAGCCGGTTCAACAAAAAACAATTGAACTTTACCTTTGATGCTGCTCAAACCTTGAGCAACTGAAATATCAAGAGTAGGTTCACCTTCCGGTGTTGCCGCTATTTGTCGCCTAGTATCATTAATCGTTAGAGTCGGAATGTATTTCCACCCCGGTGCTTCAGGGTTTATAAATCCAGAAACATCCGTGAGACTTTGTTTGAATGCGGGAGATTCAAGCGTAGTGAAATTAAGAGTAGTAGCGTCGGAATCAAAACCCCGCGCTGCATTCCCTGTTCTTTGTTCCTCCAATAGTTCTTCAAGATCGGCGGGCGAAAGCGGAATAACTTGATTTAATGTTGGATTCACATACTGTTTAAGTTGTAACGAAACGGAGTCAGGGTCTCTTTCGTTGGCGACTCGTATAGCTTCTTCCTGACTTTTTATCAACGCTTGACCGGGCACTTCGATCTGATTTCCTTGGGCATCTGTTGTAAATTTAATACGGATTTGATCAATTAAAGCAGCTTCAAATCGATTTTTGAGGGTGGGATCTAAAGTTCCGTCGCCATACTTATTCAGAACGTCTTGGTTTGTCACCAAAAACGCCGCTTGACTTGGAGTGAACGTGTCATCGTCGTCTACTTTATAAGTGCCTATGTCAACCCAGTTTCCTTCGGGATTTTCAGTGGTAAAAGTGTCTACTCTTGTTTTCTCTACCATCTCTATCTTGTTGGATTTGGTGTCGTAGAGATTTACAAAGCCTTTCTCCGGGGTTCCTAAAGGCCGTATTGTTGCCCCAGCTTGGTTAATAGCCTTAAAATCTACGTTGTTACCGTCTATCATCTCTACGGTACCGTCTGCTAAAACAAGCTCCATCGGTTTAGAAGCTCGTCCCGCTCTAGCCCTAGCCAAAGCCGCTCGTATGCTTTGTGCACCTTCAACGTCTTTTTCTGCCGCGCCTAAAGCCGCCATATCTACGGCTTGAGCAGTTGATCGACGCGCTAGTTCTTGTTTATCTTTTAAATCTTGAACAGATTGACTTCGAGCACCAAGTTTATCGAACAACTGTGTTTCTTGAGCAGCTTCGGCTAAACGTTCAGCAGGACTCATTTGCCGTGAGCCGGGAGTCGCGAACGCTAACGCGGTGTTCGCAACGTCAAACAGCATTTGTGATTGTGAAAGCTTTCTTTGCTCATCAAGCATTGCCTGATCTTCTGTGGCAGAATCTCCCAAAATCCCCCGGTAAAGATCCTGTCTTTCGTCAAAAGCTTTTTGGATATTACTAACAGGAGGGAGTCCCGCAACACGCGGATTTTGAGGAGCAAAATACTGTACGGCACCCCCTTGGTTAAAATTTACAGGGGGCTGACTACCAACCTCCATCATTGCAGCTTCGGCGGGCATCTCAGGAGCCATATTGACGGTGGACATAATGCCCTCGGCCATCGGACCCTCTACCGAAGTTTCCATCATTTCTTCTTCGGCTAAACTGCCAATACCCTGATCAATACCGGCAAGCTGCATGACAGGCTGCACCAGAGCTAATACTGTATCCGGCGTTTGTTGTGCATCATCAGGACCCACATATTCTGCAAGTTCTGCTCGGCGGGCTTCAACCGGTTGCACATCTCCGCGAACCGCGTTCATCATTTCTTCCAGATCGTCAGAATCTTCAAGCGTGTCCATCTGTCCCTGCATTTGCTCAAAAATTTGAGTAAATCCTTCGGGAGAGGCTTGTCCTTCTTGCGGCATCATCATGGGATCTTGAGGCATCATCATGGGATCTTGAGGCATCATCATGGGATCTTGAGGCATCATCATGGGATCTTGAGGCATCATTGCTGGTCCGGGAGCCGCGATCATCGGTTCTTCCATCATCATGGGCGCTTGAGGGACCATGCCGCCTTCTTGCTTCTGAATTACACCACGACCCATCAAAATGTCTTTTTGGGTAACTTGCCCATCACCGCTCAAGTCAGGAAAGGCTACGCCCCCCATCTTAAACATCTGACGATTCATTAAACCTCTGTTCATCCGAATAACCCCGATCTATTTGCACCTGCCGCAGCAGACAAACCTGCTACACCCAAGCCAAGGAATGTTTGTGCTGGTGACACATTAGGTGAAGATTGTGCAGTCACTGACATTTGTGACGATGGTGCGCCTTTGTAGATGTCAGACAAAAAGCCCATTCGTTGATAAGGCTCGTAAATCTGCTGCATTTGGTTCTGCCGGTTCGCTTCCAGAACTGCTTGATTCTGCGCTTGCTCAGTTTTACCAAGATCGAACAAGAATCCTTGCTCACGTTGTCCCAGATTCTGACCAAGTTCGCCAAGACTGGCCTGTTGTAAGCCCAGTGTACCAAGTTGCTTGCCCTGCTCAAGCCCTAATCTGGCAACATCGCTGCCAAGTGCCGCGATCCCTTTGCCTATATCCGCTTGCATACCCAAGCCTTGTAGTCCTAGTTGACCCGACGCTTGTGCTCCCTGCATACCCATCTGAGCCATGCCTTGGCCCAATCTCCCAGATGTTTCAGCACCTTGCATACCCATCTGGGCCATGTTTTGACCCAATTGACCAGAAGTCTGAGCGCCTTGCATACCCATCTGGCCCATGTTTTGACCTAATCTCCCAGATGTTTCAGCACCTTGCATACCCATCTGGGCCATGCTTTGTCCTAATCTTCCGGAGGTTTCAGCACCCTGCATACCCATCTGAGCCATGTTTTGGCCTAATTGACCGCTACTTTGCGCTAATCGTCCGGCAAATTCAGAGGCTTGCATACCAGTTTGCGCGGCGGCTTGCTCCAGACCTAAGCCTGTTGATGCCAAAGACTGAGCATTAGCAGAGGCAAATTGTTCTGCGGTCATGCCCAGTTGCGCGGCTTTAGCAGCGTTCTGAGCGGCTTGCTGTTGCGCGGCAAGCCCTAATTGACCCCCGCTCAATGCTCCAGTCTGCCGCATTTGTTGTGCATCAAGTCCAGTACGAGCCATTAGCTGCTGACCCGTCAAATCAAGTTGGCCTTGTTGCATAGCTTGTTGTGCGGCTAGTTGTTCCGCCGAAAGTCCAAGACTACCTGCGGCCTGTGCCGCCCCTGCTGCGGCCTGAGATCCTTGAGAACCCAGTGCGCCGGTTAATTGCGCGGCTTGTTGTTGACGACCTTGTTGCGCTTCAAATGCTTGTTGCGCTCTTTGCGAGGCACTTTCAAACCCTGATTGACGTAATTGTGAAGCCGCTTTTGCTTGCTGCTCTAAAACATTTCTTCCCAGTTCACTTTCCATGATACCGCTTCGGGAACCACCGAAAGCCCCTGCTGACACAGCCTGTGATCTTTGTTGTTCGCGCTGAATATCGCCCTGCCTTGCAATGTCTCCAAGCGTTCGGTCAATAACTTCCTGTTCAAAAGGGTTCATAAACCGTTGCGACGCATTCGGATCAAACTCGCCGGTAGAACCATACAAATCGGCAATACCCTGCGCCGCAGTGCCCATTCCGAACTGTCCGGCTCTGGATAAATCTTGTGCCGCTCCCGCAGTAATAGCTCGACTACGCGCAGTAGCATCTGCGGCTTCGCCCAACGATCTTTGACGGGACCGTAAAGTACCTGCTTGCGCCTGACGTTGAACGTTTTCCGCTGCGCGGCCAACATCCTGAACACCCGACATTGTTTGCCCAAACACGTCTAAACCGCCTTGTGTGGCGGCTCCTAACTGTTGTCCGGCTTGTCCTGCAAGCGCCCTACTCGTTTCCGTAGTAGGCGCTAAACTAGCGCCTAATTGCCCAACAATTTCTCTGCCCCGTGTTCCAAGGCCCGTGGCTACTCCAGCAGCATCCGTTGCCGCCGCTTGCATTCCTGCTTGCGCCTGACGGGTATCACCTAAACCAGTTCTTAAAGCATCGCCTATTCCTGCTTGCGCTTGACGAGTGTCTCCTAAACCAGTTCTTAAAGCATCGCCTATTCCTGCTTGTGCTTGACTGGTATCCCGAAAACTTGAGCTTAAAGCATCGCCTATTCCCGCCTGTGCTTGACGGGTATCACCTAAACCAGACTGTAAAGCACTGGTTATGCCTCTTTGTGCAGTGCCTGTATCGCGTATACCCGCCCCCAAAGCACCCGTAATTCCTTGTTGTGCTCCAGAAACTTGAGTACCTACTCCTTGACCGGCGGCATCCAGATATTGTGCCGCTCTGGTTTGATAGGGCTGCGCTTGTGCAATTGCGCCAGATGTTGCTGTTTGTGCCTGACCTAACGTGTTGGTAGCACCTTCTAAATAAGGTTGAAAGCCCCCAATACCTCCAGCAGCTTGCGCTAAAGCTTCTCTTTGCAAAGGCGACATTCCAGCAACTTGCTGTTGTGGGAGTTGTACAAAGGGCCTTTGCTTTTCTTCAATCTCACCCGTTTCCGGGTTACGCTCTTTGTACGTTTCCATGATCATGTTGCCGTCAGCGTCGTACTGAGGCACACCCACGGGTTGTCGTGCTAGGTCTAGAGAATCCCGTAAAAGCCCTATCTTATAGGCTTCAATATCCGGGGATTCACGGATAATCTGTTCTGTAGTGTCAACGGCCATTAGGACACAGCCCTCCCTCGTGATTCTAAGTTACGCATTACCGAATACATGTTATTGATACCTTTGTTCATATCTCCGTTCCCTGCCCCACGGACAGCGTTGGTAGTCATTACAAACTCACCGGGCATCAACATGGCTTTCACACTATCTTCGTTCGGTATGCCTTCATTTGGCATTATACCACCGGTCCTACGTGGGAATATCTCGCCCCCTTCAGCCGCCATTTGCGTTTGGTAAGGGACCAACGGGGAGGCGTATGGACGGTAAGTGGGCTGAAAGCCTTCCGGAAAGATTCGATATTTATAAGGATCTTCATCAACATAATCTGAGCCAGTGCGTAGCTTGCCGTCTTCGTCACGGTCTAGTAGACCGGCTTGTTCCTGCTCTGGTACATCAAAAAACCCGCCACCAGCAGCCGCAAGACCACCAATACCCGCTAAAGGAGCGTAGGCCAAAGCTCTTTGTCCCAAAGTAACTTTTCCAGCTTGCTCTATAAAGCGTGTTTTCGCCGCTTCTGTAATTCCCGCGTCTGTAATTCCACTAAAACCGGCTTTTTGCGCCAATTGATCTGCTGTTTTACCTGATAAATTTGGTAAAAATGCTTCTTTAAGGTTGGTCAAAGACCCCCTAAATTCACCTTTTAATATATCTCCACCGGCCTCTCCTAAGTTTCCAAAGAAACCTGTTGCATCCCCTCTGGGGGCTTGCACCATTTTCCCACCAGTTTTTAAAATATTAGGATCAGTATCAGTAAGAACACTTTCCCTTGGACCCGCGTCGGCAAGGTTGTTGACCTTACGGGAGCCGCTGGCATCAGTAACAGCGGTTTCAACACCTACGTCATACTGAGCAGCAATTTCAGAACCTTCAGGAATAACACCAGCGTCAGGACCCAATCCCGATTGGTCAATCGGTATTTCAAGATCGTTTATTTTTTTGTTAAAATCTGCGTCTATCCTATCGGAAGCACCTGTAAGTTCTTGTGGAATATCTGCGTAATTACCGGTCTTTGTGGGATCAAAATCTCTTCCCAAAGTTTCAAAAAAGCCGGGTCCCTCTTTACCTAGGCCCGTAAAAGCATCTTTAAAGGCACCACCTGTTTGAGCAAAACGGGCACCGGGATTAGACAAAGCCTCTCCTATACCTCCTGTAAACGTTCCTCCTTTAGCAACACTTGAAATGCCTTTAAAAACTCCAGCCGTCGCTCCGCCTATCAGACCCGCTTTTAGGGCATCTTTTATACTGCCGCCTTGTATCAGCGTTCCTATGCCAGAACCTAAAGCAGCACCATAAATAGCTCCAAGAGGTGTCATGGCTAGACCAATTGACAAAATCATTGGCGCAACTTTCTTGAGAACCTTACCAAGCTTCTTAAATGCTTTTTTAATGCCTTTGAATATCTTGGAGAAAAAGCCAAACTCCATCAGCCCTGTTTCCGGGTTAATGCTGTTTTCGGCATCTCCTACAACATAACGCTCCGGATCTTCAATACCGGCTTCGCGTAAGTGTTGAAAAATAGATTCTTTGAGTTCAGGGCTTTGATCAATAAGCCGCCGTGGAACAATTAATTCGCCCGTTTCGACGTGCGCTACCTGATCGTCACCAAAACGACCATACGCAGCAATCCGACCAGCCGTGCTTTCAAACCGGGCTATACCTTCATTTCCGTACTCTTGTTCGGCATTTTGTCTTTCAAGGTCTTGAAAAGCCTTTTCAGACATCACAAAATCACCGATACCGCCGGACGGAACCTCTTCGATTTCGAGTTGTTCGGCTGTGTTCGCCATTATCTTGCTCCACCGACAATGATCCGTTTTGATCATTGTACTGAGTTTAGTTTATTCAGTCTACGAGTTAACTTATCGTCACTGTAACTGATCCAACTGCACTTGTTCCGACCGAACCCCGTACATAGGGTGAATTTATTACCGGAACCCTTAACGCCCCACCATGTTCAAAAACAGCCCCTGTTTCCAAGCCGCTGTCATCGGTCTGTAGATTAGTCAGCGTTATGCCCGTGGCCCGTGATTCTCCGGGGGTGTTAACTTGCTCCTGAAACACGGAAAAAGTCCGTGTTAATTGCGCCATATAATCCGGCGTATAAGCTTCCGGAGGGTTAGGAAATGGTAAAAAAGTTAAAGCTCTTGCCATTATTGTCTACCATCCGGCCTGATATCGACTCTGGGTGCGCCGAACCGCCACTGTGTTCCTTGGGCCGTGGACTCTACCCTGACTGCAAAGGACCTGCCCCGTAATCTCATAAAAAGCTGGTCTGTAAACTGTTCTACCGGCGAAGTTGCAGAGCGTGTCACGCCGCCTTCATCTGTTTGCAAGTAGTTTCCACCCGGAAAATTCCTTGCTTTCATCGTAAAATTAGCAGAAGGCGCGTCTGAAGTAGACCCCACAAACGTCAAATCCGGTAAAACCCGACGCATAAACACAAACTTATCACCATCGCCAATATCAATCTGACTGCTTTCGACATAAGACGTAATTGACGACACAGGGTTTGTGCTGCCGTCATCGTTACCCACTTCCTGCAAATACAAAAATCCTTCCGAAGCAGCGGTAGGGTCGTCGTCTATACCTTTATCAACCCACGCGGTGCGCGATAAAGTACCGTAGTACCACGTCTTTTCGAGGTAGTTATACACCACATACCGATCATTTTCGTCGCTGTCGGCAGAAGGATAAAACCACCAAATTTCAGAAAAAGCACTGTTTGACCCTGCAATTACTTTTTCCCGTTGTTGGTCATTAAAATCATTAAAAACATAACTTTTGACAGAACAGGGCAGTTTTTGCGTTTGTCCAGTATAGACATAAAAGTCGCCCTGACCCATCCAAAACACGTTGTCATCAACAGCCGTCACGGACAAAGGCCCCGCTATCGTCGTATTTTCACCCACTTGTTGAATACCGAACGTAAACGGAGGACCAATAAACTGTAGCGCGTGAACGCCAACATCTGTAATCACAACAATTTGTTGTTTAGTTTCAACGGCTTTTACGATCTTGGTTCCAGAGCCTATCCGTAAATCACCGGCTGAATTGTTAACTTCAGACTTCCAAGTTGTCAGGCTTGCAGAAGAAGAAAAACGTATTAGCAGCGGATCTTGTGTTCCAATGCTGGTTTCGGCATCACAACCAAACACCAGTATATGCTTGTCATTATCAGAAACTAATATTTGTTTTGCTACAGTGGGTGTTTCAGTATCCGCTCCTGCAAGATCCTTTAAAGCTACGGCTCTTGCAGAAGTGCCACCACTTTCATCCCAATAAAAAATACCGGCATCTCTGGCGTTAAATAACAGGTCTTCACCAAAATTATCGTGTTCCCAGATACGAATAGAATTACCTGCGATGGCAAGACTAGCTGCCGATCCCCACGTGCTACGGCCCCATGCTCCTGCGCCCCAACCTGTGCCAAGGACCGTGGTGTTCAATCCAATGTTGACTTGGTAAGCACCAACAATACTGCCGCCGCCATTTCCAGTATCTGAGCCGTTTGCTTCAACAGCGGTTGGAACGAGTGCCCCTGCTACTGTAATGTCTGGGATTGTTGTACTAGCAGTACGTGCCGTAAAAGTATAAGAGTTTACGTTGACGATGGTGTCGATCTGATATTCTTGATTCAACACATTGGCGGTTATAGTGCCGCCTAAAGAAGCCGCTCCGGAAAAAGTAACAAAGTCCCCTTTGATTGCACCGTGATCCGCGTCTGTTGCTGTAATGGTAGATGAGCCGTTGGTCGCGGCGAACGTGACATCCCCCGCGCTTGTAGTAACACGCAAAGGCGTAATGTCTGCGTAAGCTCCGCCAGATTCTAAAAAATATTTTAAATTAGTGCCAAGCCCCCGGTAGCGTTCACCATCGAGCGCGGCAAAAGGATGTATACTTCTTGCGGTGCCTAAAAATGAAATAATAGAAAGTTTTTGCCAGCCGCCTATTTTTTCCGGCGTACCAAATCGGAACCTGACTTTATCGCAGTCAAACCAACCCCCTTCGTTTGCGTAGGAAGTTGTTTCTCTATTAACACCCGGTCTAAACTCTAATTTTGTTAAAGGCATAATTCACCTTGTTAGGCCGCTGGGGGTCAGGTTTGAATATCATAGCAATTAAAAATTACTTGAGATAACTGACTGTTAGAACAAGGGTGACCATGAAAGGGTAGAGAGCGTAAACCGCCATTTCAACACGAGTCACTCTGTCACTGGCAACCTTAAACTGCTCTTTAAAACCTTCATAACGAAGGGCACACTCGATTTCATGTTTTTGTAAATCAGTTTTCATAAAAGCTACCCGGCTAAAGCCACTGCTGGTTCTATTTTTTTCATTTTATCAATTTCTTCGACAGAAGGCTGCTGCTCTAAGAAGCTGAACCATCCTGTGATAATCATTTTTTCCTCATTCATACAAATATTGCCTCTATGGGTATGTGTCCAATCAACAGGCCAAACTAAAGTTAATCCTTTTCTAGGCTTTACTTTAAGTTTTTGGTAAAAAAATTCAGTTTCACCGCCTTCCTCAACATCATTCAGATAAGTCATCCAAACCAAATGTCTGGAAGTATGTCCTACTCTTTCAGCATGCCAAGCGGGATAACCTCCACCTTTTGAATAATGCTGGATATTCAAAGCGTCCACATAATAGGTGTCAACTTTATCTGCCCAAGGAAATTTCTGTTTATACTGATCTAATACAGCAAGTACATTTGCTGTAAATTGATCCGCAAGATCAGGTCTTTCTTTTAAATCCGCATCTAAAGAGTCTTTTTGTGTTTTATCTACTCTTGTTTGAAACGGCCCACCTAATTTTCCCGGTAGCTTATTAAAAAAATCTGTATTAAACACACGAACAATATCGTCACAAATGCTTATATTGGGTAAGTACCACGCCCCGATAAAACAAGGTTGATCGGGCGTCGTCAATAAAACTTCTTTCATTTATCAGTATAAGGTTGCGTAGGAAGAGTGTCTGGGAAATCTGTAGTAGAAGGCCAGTCCCTTAATGTTTTCCTCCACGCTACCCATTTATCATGTTCAGGATGATCAGAAAACTGTCTGATATTATCATCAGTTAGTCGTAACTGACCGTTTCTCCATGATCGCGCTCTTACCTCTGGAGAAACCTCTTGATAGATAGGAACAAACATTTCATAATTTGAATAATGCTCTTTTACAAAACTTTCGTCTGCAATTATCCTATTAACAACGTTGCCTAATCCGTCCTTTATCAGCCATCTATCTGTTCCAGCCATTTTATATCTCCTAACCTAAATACTGGATAATGACAAGGCCATCTCCACCAGATGCCCATTCTACAGTTGAGTTACTCACGTTTGTGCCTAAATGACACCCACCTGATCCGCCCCCTGCCTTACCCCCACGACCACTACTAGAAACAGTGCCATTACCGCTCGCAAGCTCACTGTCACAAGTACAGGCAACGCCGCCGCCTCCTGCAAACGGAGCACCATTACCTGCGGCTATACGAATATTTGAAAAGTTGTCGTTACCGGGGCCAGCCGCCGCTCCGCCTCCACCGCCCCAACCTGTCGGGCCAGAATAGCCGGAGTAAAAATCCGAAATTTCAGAAGACGAATCAGTGTCAAAGGGAATTCTATCGTTCCCGCCATATATGGTGTTATATGCGGCTTGATTAAACCCTGATAAGTCACCTTTAGTAGACCCTGTGCCTCCCTGACCAGCGAGGTTAATAGCCTCAGTGATAGCTACACCATAGCCCCCGTGAGAAGGTAATCTGCTACCGCCCGCAGTGACATCGTTGGTAGCCAACGAACTTAACCCGCTGGTGTGACTTTGTGCGTCGGTTTGAGCCGCTGTAAAACCATTACCCTCTCCACCAGCACTTCCTCCGCTCGTAGCGCAGAGCGAGTTATTTGCTGAAGTGCCGTATAAAACACCTCCGCCATTACCTCCAACGCCCGCGCCGCCTGTCGCTGCGGTTGTCGAGGTACTTCCATTAGCCGTAAAATTTATATCGCCGCCGTTAAAAGCTTTTCCAAAAACAGCAACCGCGCCGCCACCTGTTGCAAAATTACCCATATTACTCGCAGTATTGCTGCGAGTAATTGTGCCTCCACGCCCTCCTGTAAAATTAACGTCACCACCAGTTGCTGTGCCTCCCGCTCCCCCAGCATAAGTAGCTCCAGAAGCGGTGGTAGTTCGGTTTGCAAGTCCTCCAACGCCACCGTTAGAATCTAAAGCAATCGTCGCGGTAGCAGAAGCATGGTCAAAAGTGCTTTCCCCACCGCTATTGCCAGCTTCATCATTTCCTGCGCCGGGCATCCTTGTTGCGTCTTCACCCCCTGCACCAACAACAACGGTAAAAGTGTCACCTGCTGTTATTGGAATTCTTTTTCGAGAATATCCTCCAGCCCCGCCGCCCGTAATATTTAAGATACTCGGAAGTGAATTGCCTTTACCAGAAGAACCACCTTGACCCCCGGCCCCAACACAAACGACATCGGCTATCCCTGTCCTTCGGGCTGTGTAGGTCTGAGAGGAACTTAATACAACCTCTTCAATAACATTTAAATTTTCATTCCCTAGTAAAATTGCCATTTATAATCTCCTAGATTTCGAGAAATCCGATTGTGGCGTCAACAAAGACCAACTGAACTGCCGTCCCGCTCAACACGGTTCCGTCTGCTGCGGTGCTATTAATTTTTTGTGAGTTGCGGCCTACCGTGACCGTACCGCCGCCAGTTGCTTTGATAATGACCGTATTCCCAGCAGCAGCGGAAGCGGGGAGCGTTATGGTTACTGCGCTGGCACTATTAACGATAATCTGATCGCCAACAAGCGCCGTATAGCCGCTTGTTTTAATCAACCATGTGTTGTAAGCCCCGCCAGATGTAACCCAGTCCAGAACCCCACTGCCATTTGTGCTTAAAACCTGATCCGCATCGCCGTCTGTTGCGGGAAAAGTCAAGGTCACATTGCTTGCAACTGTTGCAGGAGCCTGTAAAGCGATATATTGACCGCCGGTATTGTCCTGAAGGCGTAAATCACCTTCAGCTAATATATTCACATTGCCGTGAAAATTAACGTCAGTGCCCCCAGTGGGGATTGCAATTACATCCCCATCTGCATCATTTTTGATAGTAACATCGTTGGTAGAACCCTGACCTGTCAGTATCAAGCCTTCACCAGCGGTATAACCCATCGCAGCGTTGTCACCACCAGAAGTGTCACCGTCTGCATTTACCGTTGCCGCTGTAACATCTCCAACAATGTCTACATTTGTACTTCCGGTAGGAATTGTTAAAACCGCGCCGTCAGCGTCATTCTTTAAAGTAACGTCTGAGGTAGCCCCCTGACCGGTCAGTATGGCCCCTTCAGCAGCGGTATAGCCTAAAGCTGAATTATCACTAGCAGCGGTATCGCCTGTAGCCTCTACGGTTGAACCGGTAATAACCCCTGAAGCAGTTAAGGCCGCAACCGTGGTGGTGCCGGTAAGGTCCAAATCAGCGGTGGCCTCAACAACATCCGCGCCACTACCTGCGCCGTCCAAATAAACAATTTTTACGCCGCCGCTTGGTATATTTACCGTCGTACCGGACCCTTGTTTTATAGTAATAACCTGAGAACCGGTGGTGGCATTTTCAATAATCATTACACGAGACACGGTGTTCGGGGCGATGGTTAAAACCCGTGTAGTCGATAAAGTGGCTCCAGACGTTACTTTGTAATAAAAAGAACGTGCTGGATCAGTAGAACCGTCAGCAACCGTAGTGGTTGCATTTGCGTCAGACCCAAAAGCAGCTTCTGTTCCGTAGCTTAAAGACTCTCCGATAAGTTCTAAATTCACATTTGTAGTGGTGCCCCAAGTTCCTGAACCTTCGCCAGTAGCAAGCTCAGTCAACCTCAAATCATTTACATAAGTAGCCATAATTCATGCCTCTCCTTCACTAAGGCGTTGCAACAATCTCTGTCCAAGTCACTGTTGCAGCCGGTATAATTCTACCCCAAACCAAAACTTGATTGGTAGCTCCTGTTGCTTGAACTCCTGTCACACTAACAGAAATTCCTGTTCCTTCTACTACCGTAACGCCATTAAGCAAGGCAGACGCAGCTACACCTGTTAGGGTAACACTGTCGCTTAATACTACAGTGACCGCACTTAACGCACCGGTAGCTCCCGGTACTGCTGTATCTCCGCCCCAAGTGCCTGAATTCCATGTTGTATTAGAGGAATTCCAGCCACTAAAAGCAACACTTGCGTCGGCCACTAGGCGATCCTAATTATCGCGTTACTCGCATCCGCAGTTGGAAAGACAATTACGAAGTCACCGCTTGAAGACTCTTTATCAGAACCAAAATCTAAAACCAAAACAGTTGGGTCTCCAGAAGCTGAATCATTGAATATCAAGGCTCCACGAGCCGTAATGGTGCTGCTTCCGAAAGTGACATCTGCAAAATCTGTCAAAGCTGTTGTGCTTGAGGTTGTTGGGGTAACGTTTGTCAACGTCGCACCTTTTGCCGTATACCCGGTGCCACTAACCTCATTTCCAGTGGTATATGCTGTTGTTGCGGCTGTAAAAGTTGCACTATTCGTATACAACGCAAGTTTAAACGTGTTCCCGCTGGTATTAGTAAAGTTGTGCGTACCAGTAAGGAGTTCCTTCTTAAAACTGGTACACATAAAATTTCCGTCAAATGCCATTATATTCTCCTCAACGCTTCCGCTAATTTAGGTTGTCCCGCATCACGCAACATGTTGTAAACATTTGTTCTGTCGCTTTTAACTGCTTCTTTTAAATAAAAAGAAATCAGAACCAACATTTGCTCTTTGTAAGCCAAAGCCTGTGCTTTAATAACCTCCGGTGCGGTGTCTGATACAGATATAATGTGCTTTACACATCTTTCCGCTATTTCTTCGGGGGTAGAACCACGGTTTTGCGTTGTAGTAACTGTAATCCCAAAATCAGTTGGAGTGCTTGCGCTATCTGTCCACATTATGTTTTTTGCCTCGTTACAAGTCCTGTTCTATAAGCATCTGTAACTTCTTTTGCTTCACCAAACATTTTCAAAGCCGTTAAAGCTTCCAAAAACTTTTTGTCATACTGTTGCATTAAATCGTTTTCGCCTTTCATATAAGTATAACATTCAATTAAAGACCCATAAAGTAAGGTAACTTCAGCATTTTCACTAAGCCAAGTTGTTCCAGAATCTGCTCCCGCAGTTAAACTGGCGGGTCTGTAGTAATAATGTAGCTCCGATTCATAATTTGCGGATGCCGTAGGCGCTAAAATAAGGTTTTCAATGTCAAACAATGCGTAATATCTAGGAACCCCGGTTGTTGCGGGGTTCGGGTTAAAGGATTGTAAAAAGTTAACGTCTTTAAATTCTAAAAATATTTTTTCATTACTGTTTGTTAAAGCAAAAGAAAAAGGCGCAAGAAAGTCCTCCGGAAGATTAAGATACAAACTACCGGACGCAATTGTTCCCTCAACATTTTTACGAAACAATGTTAATTGGACGTTTTTAAGAATACGTTCTTCGGCTTGTCTTATGAAAACAGGAAGATTATTAACAAAGCTGGTTTCTTCGTTTTCGGTATAATCCTGCAATGCAGTTTTAAGTTGCGCGTAAGTAAAGCTCATGTAGTCACCGTTACTTGCCCAACAAACCCTATTCCTTTAAAAGGTTTAGGGGTCATGTCTTCTACATTAAGTATACCCACGTAAACTTCCATAGGTTCTACACGATCCGGACGAGCATCTCGCAAAGCTTGTGGATCTACATCAGAGCGAAACGGCCCCAATTGAGGCTGTTTGGGTTCATATTCATCTTTGCCAACCAACATGCCATTCCACTCTTTACGCATATCTCTGTACCGATATCGAAAACCAGATCGGTCAGATATAGCATAAGCGTGTTTTCCTGAAGCATACTTTGCCATTTTAAGTCCTAAAATACATATAGCTTGGCGTTATGTTGAAAGAGGCTCTATCCCTGTCTTCATTTGCCGCCCTCTCAAATTCTTCTTCATAAATAGTTTTCAACAACGGAGTTTTCTGAGGGGCTTTCTTTACGGATATGTAGTAAGCCAGACCTGCTGCAAGACAAGGGAAAAACCTGAAAGGAAGCTCTACAGTGTTGGTGTATTCCCCCGCGTCATCTATGCGGGTTAGAGCATCATATATAATCACATCCGTACTGTTGTCTGGTGTAGGCCAAACATTCAAAACCGGGGTGATTTGTCTATCAAGAAAAAACTGATTGGGTCGTGCTTGTGTCGTTTTGTTGGGTATGTTTAAAAACCCACTACGACTTAATCTTTCCGCAGAAATATCCGTACTATCTCGCCTTACCACTACGGACAAGATGTCAATTACATCAGTGCCTAGACTATAAGAAGCCGTACCTGCGGTTACTGTTTGTGTGCGTTGGGTGATAGTCCACTGGTTCAAGCCCCTATTTGCCCAATCTGCAAAAAGAATATTTAAAGACCTTCTGGCTGATTTTAGGTCATAGCCTGTTCGTGCTTCTAAGCCGCAACGCTCAAAAGCTTCTTCAATGTAATCATTTACATCTAGTTCAAAACTTGTGGTCCCAGACGTAGCCATTTCCGCACCCTATGAGTCTTCTGTCTCATTATCGTGATAAAGATTGTCAAATACAATGGATGGGTCCATATAGCTTTCATGTCCCTCTGCGGAATGAATAGTTTGGCTAGGCCGAAAATCCGGTGCGCCCTCTCCTGTAGCCCATAAAGCAGGGCTTGTAGCCCTTACTCGATTATTAGGTAACGCCACCATATTACCGTACCAAGCTCCCGGCTCTGTAATATACATGACATGACTTTGTTTATGCTGGGCAGGATCGTCCGCGATATTATGGTCCGTATAATCGACGGTAAACATATATCGAGCAGAGTAAAATTCATGGTCAATCTTTGCAACCCACGGACTACTACTCACCCGATCCATCACAACTACGCCATGATTTCTCGATTCGCAATCCCACGGTTGTGCTAAATGATCTATCATCCTTTCGGGCCATTCATCCATTACTATATCGGCAACAAGTGCCTGTATGGGCATTCTGGCCCACATCGCCCCACCATGCAGGTTTGGTTCATCGTCCTCTGGATCTACTTCACATCCAGTAAAAACCACCTGAAAACTTAAACTTCTATCCGGTATTGTGTTTACAGCAATTGCCATTGCATGAAGATAATCCCCATGATGACGCATGTGGTTACACGTAAACTCTCTCCGAACCCAACAATTAAAATGCGGTATATTACTTATTAAATAAGGCATTCTAAGCTTTTTTGTTTACGGAATACCCTTTGTCTTTCAAAAACGCTCGTGCTTTGGCAACAGTCATTGCTCCGCCATTCGATCCGTTTTTGCTTTTCTTCACAGCGCCACCCTTTTTCATACCTTTCGGATAAGCCGCACCGCCTTTACGCATCATCTTAGGTGCGCCACCTTTTCTCATCATCTTAGGTCTTTTTCCAGCCATTTTTCCACCTCATACTGTTGAAACTGAACCCGTAGTTACTTTCCTACGATTTGGCAAAATTGCACCACAACCTCTTGCAACCAAGCCGCCTTTCCTCATGTTCTTAACTTTTGCTGCTTTCGTATTAGAAACTACTTTTTTATTCGATTTCTTCTTCTTTTTAGCAGTTGCCGCTCTTTCTGCTTTCGTTAAAGATTTCGCTTTGGATCGAGGCAAACATCTATCTGGTCGTTTTTTGTTCTCAGAAGTCCCACACGGACCTTTTATCGAGCCGTCTGTTCCAATCCGGACCCAATCTTGATCGAGCCATTTTTTTAACTCGCCCACAATAATTTATTTCCGTTTACGTCGCGGGGATTTTTTCTCTTTGGCTTGATCTTTTTTCATCTTTTCTAAAACTTTAGCTTGACCTAAATGGAGTTTTGAGGCTTTTTTCAAACCTGCAATCACTTTATTTAAGTCTTTTGTATATTGTGCCATTTTATTTGCCTTTCCTTTTGCCGCCTTTTGATTTTTTTGCATAATTTGGATCTTTACAATACTTAGAAGCCGCTAAATTAGCATAAGCAGAAGGATAGGTATCAAAAGTTCTTTTAGCCCACGCTTTACCTTCGGGGCAAATTTTGCTGCCTTTTGATTTAGAAGAAACCTTTCCGCCTTTCCTAAGGTAAGTAACTTTAGGAGTTTTTGGCTTTGGGCCTATTTTTACGGCACGTCCCATTAAGCATGGAAAGCAGTAATAGTAGTAAAAGTAGCTACTGTGTACTGAATATACACCCCATCCGTAAACATAACGCCTTCTTCCGGAATATTCACATCGCGTGTAACAGTGGCACTAGCTACCGTCCCTAACTTCATCACAGAAGTACCTGAAGGGGACGTGGTTAAAAAATCTAAAGTACCCGCTGTACCAGAATTAACAATGTAAATCCCTTTTAGACGGGATCTTCCTGCAAAGACAACCTCTGCCGCTCCACCAGCCATTCCAATAGAAACATTAGCCGCAGGTTGCGCCGAAGCATCTGCCGCCGTTATTGTCTTAAAATATTTAGTGCCCGCATGGGCGGTAGCTGATGCAGAAAGCGTGATAACTTCTGTCTGAGAATCTCCATTAACGTCTGTACCGGTTAACGTTACGGTTTTACCGTTATCGCCCGTTCCGGCTGTCGTACAGGTGATGATTCTTCCTGCGGCAAAAGTAGCTACCCCACCATCGGTGTCTGTGCCATCTATAGTAAAAGCCGTATTGGGACGAGCGGCGGCGGCTACTGAAGCCGCATCCACTGCATTTGTGTCGGCAGTAATAAAAACTGCTTGTGCATCAGAACCTGCCATCGTTTATTCCTCTATTTCACCCCGTAAAACCAAAGCTTTACGAGCAGCACTTCCTATGGGGGGAAGTGCTGCCGTGTTGACTGCTTTAGGTTTCGCTTTAGGTTTAGGTTTAGGTTTAGCTCCAGTTTTAGCTTTAACTTTAGCTTTAACTTTAACTTTAGCTTTCTCTTTTGCAGCCATAGCTAATTACCTTAACGGTTTTGTGATGTAAACAAATAATCAATAGTTGCTGATTTAGTTCCAGTCGCAGACCCTGAAAGCTCCATAGCACCGATAGTTAGGTTCTCGTTATCGGGAAGATTATCTGTATGCGTAGCAACAAGGTTCCTGTTTACAAAAAATTCAACTGAACCCGTTTTTTTAACGTGAAAACCAAGCGTTATATAAGTGCCGGGAACTATATCCACACCAGAGTCTGTTGTGGTTGCGGTGCCGTCTTTTTCTGTTACACAGTCAATATTACTGTCGCCATCGTCAATTTGGAAAACAATTCTGTCGGCTGCGGTTAACATGGCTTCTGGATTAGAAGCAAAATTAACAGTCAGACCAACACAAACGTCCATTGCATCGCCTTCGTCGTCGGTAATAAACAACTTTGTTTCAAACCAAATATCTCTTGACGAAGATAGGGCATATATTTCGTTACCCTGTACAGAAGCGCCATCATCGTCTGTGGTGGCTTGAGAAGTTAAAACAAGAGTGCCGTTTTCGGCGTCAGCGCCCAAAGCAGCAGTGGCACTTGAATCTTTAACGACTGTCCAGTCGTTAGTTGCATCAAGCGCAATTCCCGTAAAATCGTCCATATAAGTGACGAAATCAGGGTTTTTATCAATTGGAAGGTTTTCAAACCACTTTCGTGGTGAATCCTTACCAGCAAAAAGAATAGGACCAGTAAAATGAACAGCCATGATTTTCTCCCGTCTTGGCTAATGTCAGTCACCCAATGCGACTGTCAGGAAAGGAAAATCATACCCTAAAATAAAAAAGGCGGCAAGCGCCGCCTTTCTCAATAGAGAGCTAATTAAGCTCCCGGTGTACCGATCACTGATCTCCAATCGGAAACGCCGAACGAATAACGAGCACGGGCTTTAAAACGCATGTTGCCAGTATCAAAGTCCCCTTCCATTGCCGTTTTAACCGGCGAACGGTTGAAGTATTTGAAACCATTTGGCGCATCAGTTTTAATGAAGAATGCATCCGTATCAGTGAGGAAGTGATTAACCACCGCACCTTCAGGGAGCATACCCATTGCCTTAGTAGCGTTAATGTCGTTATCAGCAGTTCCGGGTCTCAGGTTAGAATTAATAATTCTTTCTGAGATGAACTGGAGTTCTTTAGGAATAATAAGTTTCATTCCACGAACTGCGATCTTCAGGCCCCGCTCGTCGGTAAAGCCAGCAATATCGATTAACATTTGCTCAAGCGAAGTCTCGTTGAGATCCGCAGCAACTGCCAATACGTTAGTCTGATTACCGGACAAGGATGGGTGAGAAGCAGAACATAAAGCTGCGCCGTCACCCAAAGCAAAACCATTGCTGGTAGAAAAAGCGTTGTTGAGAACAGCAGCCGCTTTTATTTGCTTTGTGGTAGCCATTGATCGAGCCAATGCCTTGGTATAGCGGGAAGCAAGACGGTCATAAAGATTATCTTCAATAGCTTCTTCTGTAATTGAAAAAGCGAGAGCGATAGTCTCATGCGTATATCTTGCTGTATAGGTCTCTTGTGCGTCGTCAAAGCTTATTGTACCACCTTCACTTTTGACAGGAGCACTTGCAAAACCGCCCAGCATAACCTCCTCTTCAAAGGCTCTGTCCGAAGACTCTTCCTCAAAGATTTCAGCATCTTCGTTTTCGTAGCGATCATACTCTAAGCCGAACAGCGCATTAAGGCCGGGTTCTAGCTCTTTCGCTAATTGCGATCTTGAAATAGCCATTAGTCTGCCTCCTTAAATGCCTAACGAGGTCGCAGTAGTCTGCGAGTCGAAACGGCTTGTTGATGAGTTAAAATGAGCGTTAAGACGAACCAACAACGGTATACCCGCAGCAGCGAAGTCGCTGTTTGCTGCTTCATCAGCTACGCCGACGACTCTTAAAGGTAAAGTTGCAGTGGTTGCTATTGTGCTCACACCTAATGCAGAGTTTGAAACTCCGGTATTGCTATCTCCCGTTCTTGCAGAAGTTCCTAAAGAAGCATTAGCGAAAACACCCGCTTGCGCGGTTGCTCTGTCCGTTAAAGACGCATCGCTTGCTACTTTAAAAATTTGCATAGGATTATCTGCTACAAACGCTTTTACAGGAAAATTTGTATCGACGCTTACAGATCCCGATCCGGGCCAGTAGTTAATCCAAACAGGTTTTTTTTGCACAGAATCTTGGTACTGTACGCCCATTAGAACGCCCAATGCTTGTGTCGTTCCGCCATCGGTGGCTCCTGCAAAGGTTATTACGCCCGCAGCAAGAGGTACACAGATACCGTATTGATATATAGCATTGGTGTTGTTAGAAGCGATCTCATACTCAGTTACGCCAGTAGAGTTTACGCCACTTCCAACTATTCCAACAGGACGAAGACCAAAGGCAGTGTTGCTATTAGCCATTTTACTTCCTCCAATAAAAAACGGTCATCACTTACGTGGACCGCCAAAAGTTACACGAGATTGACGATCCGGGTGTGCAATCGCCATAGTTGAGTGTGCATTTTCCCGCAACATGTCTGAATCAACAGCTTCCATTTGATCTGAATTTTTTGAATTAAAATATGCAGTTCTTTCAGCTACTGTTTCTAAAGGCATTCTTGCAAGAAGCAGCCCACCTACTCCGAACACACCTTCGTATCTACCTGATTCAACAACAGGGGCTTCAAAATCGGGGTATTCGTCTTTACGAACTAACTCCCAGCCCTCTCTTATTCTTGCACTGACGTTCTTGGTATCACTAAATCCCCGGACTTCATCACGAATCCAACGATGTTTATACCCATCAGGCGCAGGTGGTGCGTCGAGCATAGATGGTGGACTCCAAGGCTTACGCATAGCCTTTTTGTCTCTAGTGTTATTTGCGCGAGAAGCTCGTTTAATAGGCTCATCAACTGTATTGATTTCTTCACTCATATCCCTACTCCTTCACGTATTTCGCGTATTCTTCAAGCGGCACACCCAATTTTTTTGCTATCGAAATTTGGCTAGGGGTGAGTCTAACCTGTCTTTTCCCACTGCGCCCTGTTGTTTGTCTACTAGCAGAAGCCACTGTCTGGGCGGGACGGCGGTTCTGTTCTTTAAACTTATGCGGAAACTCTTCAGAGACTCTCCGATCCAATTCATTATAGTAATCATCGGACTGCGGGTCAAATCCCTGTTCTTCGACTAACTTTTTGTGTATGCCAAAAGCCGCATACGTCATAGCCTCGTCTTCACCGAACCAGTCGTTTTTGACGGCCCACTGTTCTGCTTTAGGGTCGGGCCTTTTTGTTTGCGGTTGTTGTTGCGGCATCGGTTGGTTTAACTGAGCTTGTTGTTGGGCCGCAAGCTGTTGTTGATACCTTTCTTGCTGGACTTTAGCCTGTTGGGCGCGATCATTTTCAATCGCCAAAGACGTTAGTTGCCGTTGAGCATCTACAACCGCTTTTGTGTCCCCCACATCCATAGCGCGTTGCATAGTTTCTTCAGCTTGTTGCTGTTGAGTGTTTACTCGATTACTAAACTCATTAACATAATGACTATCCAAACTGTTCATGCGAGTTTTTATTTGTTGAGACTCTTCTTGCACTTGTTTGGCGTAGCTTATTGCTTCAACTTCACGACGTTCGGCGTCCCGCATTTTTTTAGTCAAACGATTTATTCGTTTTTGCGTGGCCGAATCTGCTTTGTCAAACTGATCTTCAGTGGTTCCTTCAGCGCCTTCCTCTTCAGTACCCGGCACTTCAACCACGGTTTCTTTATCTTCTAATTCAAGTTCTACCTGTTCTGTTGCGTTTTCAGCATTCATAAGTCACCTTTAGTAATGTTTGACATTTTCGGGGTCTGATATTCTTGCAAGAATCTCATCATCGTTCAAAATCCTTACCTCCCCGCCGTCAATGGAAAACCGTGATCCGGCATAACGGGCAAACATCACCCAGTCTTTTTCTTTACACCACGGACCTATGGGAAACTTTTCGGGATCTTTGTACGCTAAATCGCCAACTTTCAAAACATACCCTACTTGCGTGGAAATATGCTGTTGTTCCACGGACTCTTTGGGTAAAGCAATCCCCCCGGTAGTCTTACCTACACCTCTGTACGGAAGAATAAGTATTCTCCAGCCGGTAGGTGACGGCAATTTTTCCAGTAAGGTTTCGCCTATGTTTTCGGGTCTAAGATAAGGCTCTTCTTGATATGCATCCTCCAGCGTAGCTGCTTTAACGCTTTGGCTGGGGGCCGCAGAAAGGTCTATTTTTGACTTACTCATCATCATGCTCCTGTTTTTCTAGCAGGTCTTTTAACTCCTGATCCACGTGATTTAGAGCTTCTAAATTGCCCATAAGTTCACGATATTGCTCCATAGACTTTACATTTCCGTAAATTAACGAATCTACAACAGATTGCCTACGATCTCTGGTGATTGAAAAAACTGCCGAAGCGGTTTTTATCTCATTCATTCTTATATTTACACATATAATCTTGGATCGTCAGATTTTATCTGATCAACTCTTATATGTACAACACCTTATACGGTTTTACAGTCTTCTCCTTGCCACAACAGGGCTTCGGCCTCTCTTCTTCGCACCAGTCCTTCTAAAACTTTACCACCTGCGCGGTTCCAACGTTTCATCTGATAAGGAATGTCAGCCCGGCTACTATCACTATCGTCGTTAATACGCTGAAGAAGAGTAGACTTCCGTAAGTTAGTTCCACCGAGGTTGTAGACCCAAGAAACGAGCGCATCGAACTCATTTTGTTTGAGAGGTACGTTGACAAGTTTTTGTATCGTTGCTTCAAACTCCTCAAGATCCTCCTGTAATAAAACATCAGATTCTCCCTGTGTACAGGTGTCGCCTTCTTGAACGCCCGCAGTGTGTCCATAACCAATCGTCCATACGGAAGCGCTGCACTGATAAGCTTTAAGTTCGCAGCCTTCAAATTTTTTGATAAGAGCAATTCCTTCCGCACTTGTTTTCATCCTAACACCATACATATAAGAGAAAGACTACCACAAGCCTTTCATTTTTTCTTGGATGTTTCACGTGGAACTTCAACGTAAGCTTCATCAACGTCAGGAGTCGATTTATCATCCCCAACAAACCTGCCTTTAGAATCTCTTGCTCTTACTAAATCAACTTCTTTCTTAGCAAATAATTTCAAACTAATACGTTTTAACCATTTAATCATTTTA
>Ga0209336_10000066_pt1 | contig 49220 bp, 56 predicted proteins | sample LinPmetageLP32_FD_184042 | JGI IMG/M metagenome (GOLD analysis project Ga0209336, IMG submission 184042) | Marine viral communities from the Pacific Ocean - LP-32 (SPAdes) (version 2) | ecosystem: Environmental > Aquatic > Marine > Oceanic | place: Pacific Ocean | collected 2009-08-23
ATGGGTCAAATAGTAACATGGTCTATTGTTGATGAGACACAACATACAGAAGGTATGATTAAATTATTTAGATCTTATGTTGAAGAAAATAATGAAATATGGAATGATAGTCTAAAGGGCAAGATATATTCAATTGCTGAGAAAATGGTTGAACTGGAAGATAAGTTTATTGATTTGTCATTTGCAACTGGAGCAATTGAAGGGTTAACTGCACATGAAGTAAAAGAATATATTAGATACATAGCAGATAGAAGATTAATTAGTATGGGAATGAAGGGCATATATAAAAGAAAGAAAAATCCTTTACCATGGGTTGAAGAAATGATTAATGCACCAACACATACCAATTTTTTTGAGAACAGAGCAACAGATTACGCCAAAGGTTCTTTGTCAGGCGGTTGGGATAAAGTTTGGGGCAGAGCTGCTTAATGTTGAGATATACTTGTGATGAGTGTGATGCTAAATTTATGGTTCACTACGAATTGGATGAGGACATGTATGAAGTTAATTTTTGTCCAGTTTGTAGTGCACAAATTGATAAAATTGAAGAGATAGAGGAAAGAGACAATATGGATCCATTCCCTAATGTGGATATATAAAGGAGAAGAATTTAATGATCCGGGGGATAGCTACGGGTTTGTTTATATTATTACTAACACTACCAATGGCAGACAATATATTGGCAAGAAACTTTTTTGGTCTCTTAAACGGAAAACCATCAATAAGAAGAAGAAAAAAGTAACAGTTGAATCTGATTGGAAAAAATATTGGAGTTCATCTGAAGAACTTAAAAAAGATATTAAAGAACTAGGTGAAGATAAGTTTACAAGAGAAATAATACATTTGTGCAAATCAAAAGGTACAGCTAACTATCTTGAAGCAAAAGAACAGTTTTCGCGCACAGTTCTAGAAGATTCTAAAAAATGGTATAATGGTATAATTAACGTACGAGTAAACAAAAGCCATTTAAAACTATGACATTTATATTTCTACTATTTGGTTCAGCATTATTTTTATCTGCTGTAGCCGCTTTTTATTCTATTGTTGGATTAGTCTCAATATTTCCAGCAGCAGAGATTCCTATTATCATAATGGGGGTTAGCTTAGAGATATCTAAGTTAGTTGCCGCATCATGGTTATATAGAAACTGGGCGACATCTCCAGTTATACTCAAATATTATTTTACATCAGCTGTTTTAATTCTTTCGTTTATAACGTCAATGGGCATTTTTGGTTTTTTATCAAAAGCTCATATTGAACAAACAACTGTATCTGGTGATAATACATTACAGATACAATTGATAGATAAAAAAGTTCAAAGACAACAAAAAAGAATAACTGATGCTGAATTAGTAATATCCCAACTAGATCAAGCAGTTCAAACTCTTATGGATTTTGATAGAGTTAGAGGTCCAACTGGAGCCATTGCAACAAGAGAAAAACAAAAACCTGAAAGAGTCGAACTTAATAAAATTATAGATGATGCACAGGAGATAGTGTCAGGTTTTCAACAGAAAAAATTTATTTTAAATAGAGAACAAATAGTGTTTGAAGCTGAAGTAGGGCCTATAAAATACATAGCTGATTTCATATATGGAGAAGCTGATAAGAAGCTCATAGAGAAGGCTGTAAGAGCTGTCATAATCATTATAGTGCTGGTTTTTGATCCTTTAGCTATTATTCTTTTGATAGCAGCTAACAGAGAAGTTAAGATCTATAGTAGGAATTCTGGTAGAGGTCGACCCAAAGGTTCCAAAAATACAAAGACGAATAAAACATTAACTATTAATTTAGATGAATATGATGATACAAAAGAAGTAGTTGATAAAAAAGATATATCTGAAATACCAAAAGAAATTTTAGATAAAGTGTTTAAAAGTAAAAAGTAACGTTGAGTATTATAGTGTTTTAAGTTACACTGTAGATTCAATAAAAAGGTACTTTATGATTATAGTAGATTATTCACAAACAGTAATTTCTAATATTATGGCTGAAATTGGGAATTCAAAAAATAGTAAATTAGAAGTTAACTTAGTTAGACACATGGTTATTAACACTATAAGAAGCCATTATAGTCAATTCAAAGACAAGTATGGAGATATGATAATAGCATGTGATAGTAAAAAGTATTGGAGAAAAGATTTTTTTCCTTTCTACAAAGCTAATAGAAAAAAAGCAAGACAAGATTCAGGGCATGATTGGAATTTAATATTTAATACCATAAATATGTTAAAGAAAGAACTTAAAGATAACTTTCCTTGGGCTGTTGTTGAAGTCGAGGGCGCAGAGGCTGATGATATTATTGCAACATATGTAAAAAACAAAGATTCTGTTGAGCCAGTAATGATAATTTCAGGCGATCATGATTTTATTCAGTTACATAAATTTGATAATGTTAAACAGTGGTCTCCTATTAAAAATAAATATGTTGTGACAAATTTAGATCCAAAGGAAGTATTGTTTACGCACATCATAAAGGGCGACAAAGGCGACGGTGTACCAAATGTTCTTACAGAAGATGATGCTTTTGTGCAAGGGAAAAGACAAAGACCAATACACTCTAAAAAATTAGATATATGGAAAAATAATCCAACAGAAATGCCTCAAGATTCTGCTTTTGTAAGAAATTTCGAACGAAACCAAACGCTTGTTGATTTGTCAAGAATACCAGTTGAAATATCAAACAATATTTCTAATGAATTTATAAAGGCCGAACCACCATTTGATATGAAGGTGAATAAAGATATTCTAGTGAATTATTTTAATGAGCATAAACTGAGTAAAATGTTAGACGTCATAGAGGAATTTGTATGAGAAATTTAGTATCTGAAGTATATAATATGGTTGAAAAGCAATCTAATGACTTAGATAGATTAAATTTATTAAGAAATGAAGCACACATAAATATGGTTGTTGGCCATTTATTAAATTATAATTTTAATCCAAACATTGAGTTTTTACTGCCTCCAGGCGTACCCCCATTTAAAAATGAAGAAAAACCAGCTGGCCTCGAAGATACAACACTTGAAAAAGAATTTAGAAGATTTTATATATGGCTTGATCCCAATCAAAATTTGTCTCGTTCAAGAAGAGAAAAACTTTTTATTGAAATGTTGATGGGGTTAAATATTGAAGAAGCATATTTAATTTGTTTAGTAAAAGATAAAAAATTACAAGAAAAGTTTCCATCTATTACAGAAAAACTAGTCAGAGAAACGTTTCAAGATTTATTACCTCCAGCTATAATAAAAGATGAAATTAAAAAATCTAGAGGCAAACCTCGAAAGGAAATGTGATGAAATTTTTAAATTATGGTAAGTCAAAGCAAAGTAGAAAACTTGGCATTAATCCTTACTCAAAACGTAAAATATTACCTGCTTATCTACAAGGCGATATAAACCGAAAGAGGGCAACGCTTGAAGTATCTGGAGTATTTCCTAGAGAAACTAAAAAGATTCCAAGTCTCAATTCAGAAGACTTTTCCCCAGCGCTTAAAAAAGAAAAAAATGTCTACACCGGTTCGAGTGTTATTGGCGTTAGTACTCTTCATAAGTCTAATCCCGTTCCCATTTTTAACAATAATGATGCTATCGATCATGCTAATATGAGGAGAAATTAATGTCTTACAAATATACAATAATTCAAGAAAATAAAATAACTAAAAATAAACTTACATATGAGTTTGCTGCTAATGATGAAACTGAAATGGTTGATGAATTTTATTCGTTTATGAGAAGTGTTGGATTTTGCGAATCCGGTTACTTAACATTAGTAAATGATCAGGACGATAGTTTATATGATGATTTAGAATCTGAAGTTAACAAAACATATAGTAATGATGTAAATCCTGAAATGGAAACTTATAAAAATTTTGAATTTTCTTTAGAGGAAAATATTAATTACGATTCCTGTGATGATGGTCAAGGGCAAACAGAATATACTTTTACTTCATCTGATGCTGATAAAATAGCAGATAAGTCTGAATCTTTAGCATCAACATGGCCATTTCCATTAGATAGACCTTCAAATGAAACTTATAGAGTAGATTCATTATATGAAACTAATGGAACTAAAGGATATTATGGAGCATAGTATGAAAGAATTTTACGTACTAGAATATAAAGTCATAGATAGCAAAGGTCGCGAAAAAAATGCTCAATTTGCAGGTGTGTTTAATTCATTGAGTACACTAAGTAGCGCTAAAAATAAATTACTCGAAAAGTGTAAGAATAAAATATCTTTTCAAGTTTACAATCATAACCACATTTTTCCCTAAATAAAAATAATGGCCACATACACATTTAAAAATAAAGACACTGGTGATGTTGAAGAACATAAATTCTCCGTTCATAAACACACAGAATTTAAACAAAACAATCCACATCTCGAACAGATACACTTAACCTTTCCTGGTTTAGGTGATCTTGTTCGTATGGGCATGAAAGGTCCTGATGATGGATTTAGAGAAGTGTTATCAAAAATAAAAGAAAAGACAGGAGGCAGAAGAAATAATTTAGGTGATAAACTTTCGAGAAATTGATTATGGACACGTGATATGTTAAACTTAACTTTAAGGGGCATGCATGGCCAAAAGAAATTTTGTACAAACCCAACCAACAAATCTATCAGTTGCAGTTAACAATAAGTTAAAAATAAAGATAGATGATTTATTTCAAATAGAACCTTTAACTGGAAACCAACAAAAATTCTTTCAACTTTATAACGAATCAAAATTTATTATCTTACATGGAGTTGCCGGTACTGGTAAAACGTATATTGCATTATACAAAGCAATTGAAGAAATATTATCAAAAGGAAAACCAAAACAAAAAGTAGTAATAGTAAGATCTGCGGTGCCGTCAAGAGATATAGGATATCTGCCTGGTGATGAGCATGAAAAAACAGCAGTATATGAAAAGCCATATATAGAAATATGTGATAGTCTTTTTGGCAAAAGAGATGCTTATCAAAGATTAACTGAACAACATAATATAAGTTTTATGAATACATCATTTGTAAGAGGCATAACTTTAGATGACTCAATCATATTAGTTGATGAATGTCAAAACATGACAGACATGGAATTAAATAGTATTGTGACTAGAGTTGGCCAAAAGTCTAAAATTATATTTTGTGGAGACTTTAGACAAACCGACTTATACAAAAAACACGAACAATCGGGTTTGAAAAAATTTATGGTAATAGCAGATATGATGCCAAACGCTAAAACTGTGGAATTTTATAATGAAGATATTGTTAGATCAGAACTTGTTAAACAATATATTGTAGCTAGAAACTGTTACGAGGATATGTATGAAACTAACTAATAATTTTTCACTCAACGAAATGACGAAGAGCCAAACAGCTCTTCGTCGTGGAATAGATAATCAACCAAACAATAATGAAATAGATAATTTAAGATTATTATGTGAATATGTGTTACAGCCAGTTAGAGAGCATTTTGGTAAACCTGTAAGTATTAATTCTGGTTTTAGAAGTAGTAAACTTAACAAAGCAATTGGTGGATCTGGCACATCAGATCATTGCAAAGGAATGGCAGCAGATATAGAGATAGCTGGTGTTGATAATGGTGATATTGCACAATGGATTAATGATAATTGCCAATTTCGTCAATTAATACTTGAATTTTACACACCAGGTGTTGGTGACTCTGGCTGGGTTCATGTATCATATAATACGGATGATAATATTAGTAAAGTAATGACTGCTATGAAAGAGAATGGAAAAACGGTTTATAAATTAGGATTGATAAAATAATACACAATGTTTGAGAGAATATATCATGAATTTCCCAGAATCAAGAGAACTACAAACGATAAGGGTATCCGAGTATACCAAACCCCGGAAGGTGGATCCTATCCTTCGGTCACAACGGTTACAGGGTTATTGGCTAAAGAGGCAATTAAAAAATGGAGGGAAAGAGTTGGCAAAGAGGAAGCTGCCAGAATCTCCACAAAAGCCTCAAAAAGAGGAACTAGAATACATACATTATGTGAAAAGTATCTCTCGAACATTGAACTCGACGAAACAAACTTTGATCTTGAAATGTGGGAATCAATCAAGCCACACTTGGATAGCATAAATCAAATTCATGCGTTAGAGGATAAGTTATATTCTGATCATTTACAAATAGCTGGTACTGTAGATTGTGTAGCGGAATACAATGGTAAGTTGTCTGTTATAGATTTTAAGACATCATCTAAAGTTAAGAAGAGAGAGCATATACATGGTTATTTTATGCAGTGTTCAGCATATGCAGTTGCATTTGAAGAAATAACAAAAGTGCCTGTATCTAATTTAGTTATTATTATGACAGTTGCACACGAAGGTTGTGTTATATTTGAAGAAAAACGTGATGATTGGATTAATAAATTTATTGATTTAAGAGAAACATATCGCAAAAGTTACGGTTGTTAATTATTTCTAAATATGCGATAATATAATTATGATCGTATGAAGTCGATTGAAAGCTGTTTCGGACAGGGGTTCGATTCCCCTCACCTCCACCAATTAGGAAAGTTATGTACGAGTATAATTGTAAAATAGTAAAAGTAGTTGATGGTGATACAGTCGATGTTGATATTGATCTTGGTTTTGGAGTATGGATGAGAAATGAAAGAGTACGTCTTTATGGTATAGATGCTCCTGAATCCAGAACAAGTGATAAAGAAGAAAAAAAATATGGTCTTGCCTCGAAAAAGTTTGTGCAAGATACTATGCCTTTGGATTCTACTCAAACACTTAGAACCATGAAAGATAGTGTTGGAAAGTACGGTAGAATCTTAGGTGTATTTGTATTACCTGATTATGACAATCAAAGGCTTGACGAAATGATGATAAAGAATCATCATGCGGTAGATTATCACGGTCAATCCAAAGATGATATAAAAGAACAACATCTAAAGAATAGAGAACATGTAGTTATACTCGAAGATGTATTAAATCCTAATTATATAAGATAAATGGGGGTGTCCTGGTTTCGACGGGGCAATGAATAGAAAGATGGACGATCCGGTAGGCGACGACCGTTAATCGAGCAACCGAAGTAAATGCAAACGACGAAGTCTTTGCCTTAGCAGCTTAATAGCTAAGTGGGGTTTTCCAGGTCTTCCTTATTACCCAAAGACCTGGGCCAACTTAGGAGAGATATGCGAGATAAAATTTGTCAGATTATTCATACAATGGCAATAAGTACAATAGCAACTAGTACTACCTTAATTATGTTGCGCACGTATGGAATACTTTAATATTAGGAGAGAATATGTATCAGAAAGTTTGTTTGACTATTAGTGCATTTTCAGTTTCTTGTGTAGCTATTAATACAAGTATCATTATGTTGAAAACTACTGGTATTCTATGACCAATTTAAATGATACTATTTTAATTACAAAAAGGTTTAGATCTCCAACAGAATTCTCTCTCCATATTGAGGAAAGAGTTTCGAAGGAAAGAATTGGTTACATGGATGCTATTATAGATTATTGTTATCATAATAGTGTCGATATTGAAAATATAGGGAATTTAGTTACACCTTCACTTAAAGAAAAGATACAACTAGAGGCTGAAGATGCAAATATGATGAGACCAAAAGGAAAATTACCGGTATGATATGTATGGAAGCATTTGACGTTTATAAATCCTACTTAGCTCTTAAATTGCATTTTACTACTGATAAGTATGATGCCATTAAACAAAGAGGCAGAGTGCGAGCAACAAAACAATCTTTTTTCAAAAGAAATGATTTAATTAACATTAGAAAAATAGCAGAGAGCTATAGTGAAAAAGAAATTGTTGATTTCTTAGTTGCTAATTTTGTTTCTGGTGATAGATGGGGTGGTGTGTTTGATTCAGAAGCAAAACACAATTATCTCGATTGGAAAAAAAGAATGGAAGCTATGTCATATACATTTAAAAATGATATAGACAACCTTTTGTTCTATTGTGAAAAAAATAATATTAATTTTGATAACTTGTTTTATTCTGATTCAAAACAGCCTATAATATTAAAAAGGTACTTGGGTAAACATATATCAATTGAAACGCTAGTGATTTTAAATCAGATAAATAACTACACTAATAGATTAGATAAAGCGTTATGCAATGATATAATATGGCCTGATGTTTCGAGAATTATTAAGAAATATCAACCCTTTTTAAATATAGATAAAGATAGATATGTCAGAACACTCAAAGAAAGACTTAGAACATAAAGTGTCTGAGTTGCAAAAAGATTTGGCTATTGCACAAGAGACAATACATTTGCTCAATGGCCAGATAAGAGACACTCAACGTGTGCTAACTAAAATGGCACACATTCAAAATGAGATGTCTCGAAGAATGGTTCAATGGCCTTTTGTTGCCGTTGATGCTAATCTTAAGTAACACTTGAAGTTTTTTTTATATTATGATACTATTAAAATATACTAACATACAATTTATACGGAGATATACATGGCTTTAGATTTTAGTGCTTTAAAAAAGAACCGTGGTAATTTTGATGACTTAATGCAAGAAGTTGAAAAGATTAACACACCCTCTACAGAAGGCAGACAAAAAGACGAGCGCTTCTGGCAACCTGAAGTAGATAAGTCTGGTAATGGTTATGCTGTTATTAGATTCCTTCCACCTCCTAAAGGCGAAGAGCTACCTTGGGCTCGTGTGTGGCATCATGCATTTCAAAGTCCTTCAACTGGCAAGTGGTATATAGAAAATTCTTTAACCACACTCAATAAACCAGATCCAGTTTCTGAATTAAATACAGAACTTTGGCATACTGGAGAAGAGAAAGATAAAGAGACAGCTCGTAGACAGAAACGTAAACTTACTTACATTTCTAATATTGTAGTTGTTAAAGATCCTTCTAATCCACAGAATGAAGGTAAACCATTTCTATACAAGTATGGTAAAAAAATCTTTGATAAAATTAAAGATGTTATGCAGCCTCAGTTTGAAGATGAGGATCCAGTAAATCCATTTGATTTTTGGAAGGGTGCTAACTTCAAGTTGAAGATTAGAAACGTTGAAGGCTATCGTAATTATGATAAGTCTGAGTTTGATTCAATAGCTAAGTTGTTAGATGATGATGAAGCGCTTGAAACTACTTGGAACAATCAGCACTCGTTAGTTGAGTTTACTGATCCTAAAAACTTTAAAAGTTATGAAGACCTTAAAAAGAAATTAGAGATGGTTTTAACTGCCTCTGGTGCTAGTTTAAGAAAGGCTGAAGACGTTGACTTAGATCGACCTAAACCTGTCTTAGCGCCTGTTTCTAAGCCCACACCAAAGGTTGAAGAGGATGTAGATGAATCGTTGAGTTATTTTGCTAAGTTAGCAAACGAAGATTAAGAAAGGGCCGAAAGGCCCTTTTTTTATGCAATTCCAAGATTAGAATGTCTTGATATTTCTCTTTCTAATGCACTTTCAGTATTTCTTGGTTTAGTTTTATTTGCTACTGTAGTATTATTATTTGCCACATTATTTGTATTATTATTAACAACAGTCAATGGTGTTCCATTTTGACTAGTAGTATTTAATACTTCAGTTTGAGTTTGTGAATCTTTGATAGTTTTAGAACTACTTCTTTGATTTACCATCACAGGAGAAGCAACGCCAACACCTTGATTGGTTATATTAGGATTTACTTGGTTCATTGTATCTTTTGCTACTTCTACTTTAGTACTATCACTACCTCTATCCAAATCATGTTTTAGTAAAGCAGCATCTGTTGCAATACTTGCAGCAGTTCCAAAACCAGGAAATAATCCAGCTAATCCGGATGTTACTTCCATGCCTGCACCTTTTAAATCACCACCCATGGCTCTATCTACTCCAAAAGCTATTCCAGCGAGCAGTCCTAAACCAGGTATTTTTTTCAAAGCTGATTTTCCTAAAGATTTAGCTGATAACTTAGCTACGTCTTTGGCATCTGGTTTAAGAGGACCTGTAGCAGCTGCTTTCATGGATGATTGTTGAACCTGCGATCTAGCTTTTGAGGATGCTGGAATTACAATAGCACCAGGTTTGTTAACACGGGATTGTGGACCAGAAGAACTGGTTATAATACTCGATTTATTTGGTGGATTTAATTTACTAGTTTGTGATGTGAGAGGACCTGTAGTAGCTGCTCTTGCACTTGGACTAGATTTAGAATTAGGATTTATATTAGGTGTTGTTGTAGGTAATTTAAGTCCTAACATTTTAGCTAAGCCACTTGTTAATCCTTTTAAAACAGCTACAATGCCAGATAAACCAGCTACGACACCAACAGTAATAAGTTTTCCTAATCCTTTAAATGCTCCTTTTATAGCCTGTCCTGCAACAACTGGAAATTTTGATAAAAGACTAGTTATACTTTTAAATAATAATGTTATTCCTAAAGCAGATAATATCCCTTTTATTAATTTGGAAAGAAAACCTCCTTTTTTATCTTCTTTACTATCATCCATAATCTCACGCATTCTATCGATATTTTCTTGGATAGCTTGCAATAAAACAAATGATTTTTTTGAAGTTTTAGAAATTTCAGTTAGAATTTTTGTAGGATCTGTTCTAAAGGCGGATTTAAATTTATCTACAGTATCTTGACGCGATTCTTTTGAAGGAACCATAGATTTAAGTATATTGGTGAGTGATTCTTTAAATTTATCCATTGTGATGTTTTTGATTTTGAGCTACAATTTTTTCCCGTTCTTCTTTTTCTTTTAGGTATTGAATTAACAATCCAACATAAACTTCTCTTTCCCATGGTATCATATTTTCTAATTCTCCTAATGAATATTTGTGATGCTGCATTAATTGAAAATTTAATTGATAGTATTCAATTAGGTCGTTATGAGAAAGAGTTATATAAAAAAATGCTCAATACCCTCCAATCTTATTTTATTAATATTACCACAATCAGCTTTTTTACATGTTACTTCATCATCATATGTTACTTTAGGTAAATTCACAAAAAATTCTTCAATATTACTAAATTGTTTTTTTGTTAGACTTAATATAAAAGTATTTAGTTCTTCAGATGTAAATTTATTATGAATTTTATCGCCCTCATGTATTTCATCTACACATTTCCCAATAACTTCAAATACTTTTTCCGTATCTATATTTTCATATATTCCCATCATTTCATCAAAGTTAGGATATCGTAATTTAGCTTTTAAATTATCGCCCAAATCAATTATATTAGAATTAATTTTACTTTCGTTTTCTATTTTTATTTTGCTAAGATCAACAAATGCTTTTATTTTTTCATCACAAACACATGTGATATTTACATCAACTAATTCACCTATAGATTTTGCTCTTAGATTTAAAAATAAATATTCAACGTCATAATTAGGCAACTTATCAACATCTAATTTGTTAAAAGTACAAACATCAATTAAATCTTTGACGGTTTTTACAATATTCTTAGCACCAGTTTTTTCTAAGCTAAGTAATATCTTATGTTCTTTAACTAAAAAAGGTCTAAACTTTATTGTTTGTTTTGTAGATGGTAATATCAGTTCAAATGTTGGCGTTTCTAAAACAGGTAATGCCATATTATATCTCCATTATTATGGTCCAAAGAATGTTGTTACTCCTGCGTTGGTTTCAGTTCTTGTTATAACAGTTTCACCTACTACATGTTGAGTAACTTGTTCTCCTCTGGGTAAAAGTGATTGAGTATTCGAATTTTCATTCACAAAAATCCATTTTCTATATGAAAACAATACTATTAATCTATGTGTTTGATTTTGAGCTCCCATATTCAGTTCCATTTGATTTTGACTTCTTGGGAATGCATCTATTAGTTTTACACCATATGTTCTTTTATTAAATTCGTCTAATTGGTAAATTTCAATATCTACCGCATATTGATCTTGAAATGCAACATTAAATGTATCTCTATTAATAATAAACCTGCCCCAATCTTCGAAGAATCTTTTTACTGTCATAGCTCTATCTACGTGAAAGGTCATTGGTAAACCATCGCCACCATAATCTGAAGTAACAGGTCTTTGATATGGTGTGCCGTATATTCTATAAGGTTTAACATTTATATTAAATAATGGAAATGCTGCTTGTTCACATAATATTGATATTCTTTGTGGTGGAATAGTAGCAGTTCCAATTCTTTCGCCTCCTACTATTCCTCCATTAAATCCTAATTGTTGACTGCGTCTATTTAAGATAGCTGGTCTAGGAATTATAACTTCAAATCTATTTGGACGAGCTAATCCTCTACCAAGTACTTCTGATTGAAAGTTACTTAATTGAAATTGTGAAAATGCTCCTATACTCATTACCTTATCCTAGATTTTTTAATTGTGTCTCTTATTGCTTTTTCCATTGTTGCTTTTCTAAACTTTTGTACAGGTAGCTGTGATGCTACTTTCCAATCGTTAAACGGTATTGTTAATAATCTTGATCTCATTTGTTGATTACTGTATTGTCTTATAGCAGGCTTAACAAATCTAAAAACTCTGCTTGTTTCCATCAACCTATAATTTAATCTTATTCTTGTTTTTTCAGGTATATTTTTATTTGTTGCATATTTTTCAAATTCCTTTAATATATTTAATCTAATCATGTAAGGTAGATAGTGAAAATTTACACCAAAAAAACCAGTATTTACTCTTCTGAATGGAATAACGAGTGGATACATATCATAGTAGGGAAGATCTTTATCTTTTGGATCGTATTTAAATAAGTACATATAACCAGGTATAACTCTTGTAGTTAATTTGCCTGATTGTATCATTTTTTGAGTGTTAATAGTATTCAATCCCAATTGTCTAATTTGACCTTGATACCAACTCACAGGTTTTATTTCACTTTTAGTGGCTTCTTGTATTTGTCCTATTTTTTCTAATATATCAACCATATTGTTCTATACCCAAATCCTTTTCTGTGAGCACTAAAAATTCCCAACCTCTATCTAAACAGTATTCGTTAGCTTGTTTCCATTTAGCTTGGTTGGTTCCATAATTAAATACTTCCTGTATAAACCTTTTAGTTTTTTTCTTTGGAATAACTGGAGGCTTAGTAAACTTTTCGGGTTTTATTTCAACAAGAAATTTGTTAATTTTATTATTATTATTTCTTATTTTAATGTAAAAATCAACAAAATATCTATGTAATTTACTATCAACAGGAGATCGATACGGAATTATAGTAGTCTCTGATCCCCACTCAAGTACATTCTTATTATGATCACACCACCTCATAAATTTTAATTCCCAAGAAGACCTGTATACAACTTCTTGTAAATCACCTTTGTACTTTTTAGGGTTAGCTACTTTGTATCTACCTTTATAAGTTTCTTTATATACCATAAATAATATAAATTAAATAACTATTTATAAAGGATCCATAAATGGCAACTGTTATGGGTGGTAGCGGAATTAATGAAAAATTAAACTTTGGAGGGTCAAGTTTAATTGATAATCCTGGTGACAACAGTGAATCTTTACAAAGTTTAAATAATAATGGAGATGATGTACAATTAGAGCCAATAACTGTGAGGGCCGCTAATTACAATTTTACTGAAGCAGCTTATCCAGACGGTATTGGTTCAGATATGGATAAGCAACACTATATTCGTTTTTTTATAAACATGAGAGGTAAAAGTAAATTTTTACAAGGATCAAAGTCTAAGATAAGAGAAGATCTAAAAAGTAGTATAGTGCCTGGTGAATTAACACCAAGACAGACTCAACTTGAAGCTGCAAAATCTGAAGAAGCAGGAAAAATAGCAGGAGCAGGTAAAGTGGGTGCCATTACATTTGCTGCTATTGGTTTAGCAAATAGATCTGGTTTAGGCGCATTGCTAGGAGGTACTGGAGGAGCTGTTGGAGGAGGATTATTAAGTGATCAAGCAACCAAAGAACTTGGTGACGTTTTTGATGATATTAAAGAAGACATACCCAGAAGAATATCTGATGTTGTTACATTACATATACAAGATAGACCAGCAGTAAACTATTCTACACAATATACAGATGATGCAGTAGGAATTTTAGGAGGTTTATTAGGAACAACAGATGTTTCACAATTAAATAATTTAGAAAGTATTACAGAACTTGCAAAACAAGTTGGTGCGCCAGCTGCCTTGCAACTACTTAATACAGTTGGAGGTTTAGGTGGATCTTTTGGTGGTACGCTTAATACAAGAAGATTATTAGAAAGTGGTATAAAAAATACAACAAATCCATTTAGAGAACAATTTTTTGAAAGAGTAGATTTCAGAACATTTAATTTTAGACATACTTTTATGCCAAAAAATCAAAATGAAGTTGCTAGTGTAAAAAATATAATAGAATTATTTAAGTTTCATATGCATCCAGAATTAGTTGGCGAAAAAAACTTAATGTTTTTATATCCTTCTGAATTTGATATTAAGTACTATTACAGAACAAAAGAAAATCCATTTTTTAATAAAATATCAACTTGTGTTTTGGAAGATATGAATGTAGAATATGGAGGTGATATATTTGCTACATTTGAAAATGGCGAACCAGTAGAAGTAAATATGACATTAAGATTTAAAGAAATTGAACTTCTTACTAAAGAAAACATTACTTCAAAAGGTTACTAATGTTTAAATATTTTCAAACTTTACCGTTAACTCTTTATTCGTTAGATGAATTTAAAACAAATAAAATTATACCTAATATTTTTATACGTACAAAGTTTTTATCTAATGTAGTTACTAATGGTTCATTATTTGATACCTATTACATAAAGGACGGGGAAACACCAGAATCAACTGCTAATAAATTTTATGGTGATACAGGTTTACATTGGATAATACTTCAATCAAATGATATACTTGACCCAAGATTTGGATGGCCTCTTGATCAGTTTAATTTAAAAAAGTTTACTGAAGGAAAGTACACAAATATTAATGCTCCTCACCACTATGAAAATAGTACTGGCAATATTGTGAGCGCAACAATAGTTTTAAATGCTGACACAATTGATGCAACTAAAAACTTTGAAGGTGTATCAAATAACACTACTTTAATTAATAACACTAATGTGGGTGTTGGCGTTATAACTTCAAAAGCAGCAAATAATAAGACTTTAACTGTTTTAACTAGTGTTGGTAATGGTGGTTTTATTGCAGGAGATCAATTATTATCATCTAATTCATCAGCAAACCCAGTAATAACTTCAATTGATATTTTATCTGGTATATCAGTAACTAATTTAACATTTGAAGATAATGAAAACGAATCGAGAAGATTAATTAAAATTTTAAATAGATCATTAATTCCTGAAGTAGTCAGTGAATTTGAACAGATAGTAAATAAATGACACAACAAACAACTGTACCTTTTCAAACTGCTGGTTCTGTTGAATTTAAAGAGCTTGTATTAATTAACAATAGACTCAAATGTATTGATGTATTAGACTATATGTCAGAAATTACTATACAAGAAGATATTTTTAGTCCAGTTATGCATGGTAAAATGTTATTTGTGGATAGTAGAAATTTAATTAAAGAGTTTGATTTAATTGGTGAAGAATATTTGTATGTAAAAATTAATACACCAACATCAGATTCTTCAATTGAAAAACTTTTTAGAATTTATTCAATTACAGATAGACAACTAATAAATGATAAAGCTACACAAACATATATAGCCCATTTTGTTTCAGCTGAATCAATTCAAAATACTATTAATCCTTTATTTAAAACATTTGAGGGAACTGCTAGTGATATAGTTTCAAATATATTTAATGAATTTTTAAAAATAAGTAGAGCACCAGTAAAAAACAATAATAGTTATGAATTTGTTGATAATGGATCAGAATTTTTTGTAACTACAACTGAAAATAATATTAAGTTTGTTAGTCCAGGATGGACACCATTTAAATGTATAAATTGGTGTGCGTCAAAATCTATGCCTAAAGAAGGTAAGGCATGTAATTTTTTATTTTTTGAAACAAACAAAGCATTTATGTTTACTAATTTAGAATTGTTGTTTAATATTAATAATAATAATAAAAATTCTAGTATTGGTACTTACAGATATAATATAAACAATTTAGAACAAAATAAAAATAATAATATAAAAGTATTTAATATTAACGATCTGGCAATTAAAAAGAATTTTAATCATTTAGACAATTATACTAATGGTTATTTTGCAAATAGATTAATGTCATTAGACATAGTAAATAAAACAGTAACAAATACTGATTATATTACTACAGAAAAATATGATGATTATGTGCACACTGAAGGTAATAATACTCTTCCATTTTTTAAACCAAATACAGTATTATCGACATTAAGTGATATTAAATTTAATCCTATTCATCCAGGATTGCATGATATAGAACAAAATGTGAACGAAAGAATGCCTCAAATATATGGTAATAGAAAAACAAATTTATTAGAATTAGATCAATTAAAGTTAGAAGTATTTGTACCTGGAAGAACAGACATTGAAGTTGGCAGAATGTTAAAATTAATTTATCCTGATGTATCACCAAAAGGTATGAATGACATTTCAAGTGAAAATGAAGATATTAGATACACAGGTAACTATTTAATAACAGCTATAAATCATAAAATTAATCAACAAAGTCACATGATGAGTATGGAAATAGTAAAAGATGGAATGAGATCTACAACTCTTGAAAGAACTGGTAATTCTAATGGATAAAATATTTAACAGAGATGGGTTTCAGTGGTTTATTGGAGTTGTAGAAGATAGAGATGACCCTGAAAAAATAGGTAGATGCAAAGTAAGAATATACGGTCATCACTCAATAAACAAAGATACACAACCCACACATGATCTTCCTTGGTCTGTACCAATTCAACCAATTACATCTGCTGCAATAAGTGGTATTGGAAGTTCACCAATTGGTCCGTTGCCTGGAACATGGGTAGTAGGATTTTATCTTGATGGTTTAGATATGCAACAACCTGCATTCTTTGGAACTATAGGATCAAGTTCAGCTCCAACTGTGTTTGAAGAAACGCCTGTTAAAGCAGCTTTTGTATTAAAAGACAATGACGACACAAAAAAAGATCAATCTGGTCAAACTATTACTAAAGAAAACAAATTGTCAGATGGCACTAAAGCTATACCAAGTTTAAAAGCTGACTCATTTCCAATTAAAGTTGGGTTCGTACAGAATCCTAATAATCCAGAACCTCCTGAAAAGCCATCTACATTACCTCCTGTTATTAAGAAATCATATACTCCTCCTAATGCTAAAGCATCAGGTATAGAATTTTCACTTAATTCATTTGGAGGTACAGGTGCAACATCTGCTGATGTAGCAATTACTTCAAATAAAGTCTTTGAGCCTGGAGGAACTGAACCATTAAATGGAACATTTGGTTTTAGATATGGTATATTTAAATTAGCTTCGTTTATGCCACAAATTACAGAAGATGGCACTAGAAGGCCTTCTGCAAAAACATCTCCTGTATTTTCATTTATGACATCAGAGTTTGGCCAACCATACAAAGGTTTGTTTAAAGATGAAATAGGTTCTGATGCGTTTAATGCTACATGGAGAAATAATGGTTTTAAAATTGCTGATAGTGGTCTTAAAAGTGACGCAAAAGACAGATTAAAATTTGCTAAGTCTCAATTTGCTTACATAAGGAAAACTTATACGAGTGCAGTAAGAGCTCAGGTCGTAAGAATGGGTGGTCCTATTATTAATAAACAATTTGGTGGGAAAGGCAAAGAAGGTGGTTTTGCATCAATGCATTTGTTCAGTTTAATGTTAAATAATGCATTAGATTTAGGTATTGTTGGATCAGCTGAAGTTATAGTTAAAGCATGTGAAGGAAAATCTAATTTATCTAAAGCAGATATAGTTGAATTAGTTACTGAATATATTATACAAAATTCAGATGAAATTTTAAGCAAACTTCCGCAAGAGGAAAAAGATACAATTAAAGTAGATCAATTAAATCAAAGAGAAGAACTTAAAAAAGTTGAAATACCACCAGCCACTCCAACTTCACCATTTGGAGACTTTGGTTCTGGTTCTCAATTTGGAGTTGATATGTCAGGTACACCAGATGAAAAATTAGTATACGAAGGAAATGACCCAATTGTATATGACAGAATAAATAGTGAAAGAATAAGAAGAGGGTTGCCTGCATTTACAAGACCAAGACCTACTGGTGAAGGTAATAAAGAAGTAAGAACTGATTATAACGAGAGTGTTTCAGGTGGCTTTGGACAAGGCGTAGTTAGTAGAAAATAATAAAGGAATTAAATGTCAAGTGTATTTGAAGACCTGGCTGCAGAGAATCAAACATCATCAACACAGCCCACATCATCATTCAAAGTAAATCAACTAAAAGATCAAATAGTTGCTAAGGCTCAGGGTTTACCTGAATATACTAATTTGCCACCTCAAGCTAGAGGAATATTAAATGAAGCATTGGCTGGTAGTGCAACTAAATTAGGAGGTAATTTTGTAAATGATTTAGATGTAACTGCTGCGGGTGTTTTGAATAAAGTGCCTCTTGATGTTATTGGTATTAATAATCCAATGGATTTAATTAATGGAAATTTAGATCCAAATGGTTTAAAAAATTTATTAAATGCAGATTTAGATATTGGATCTTTAGCAGGAAAGTTTAAAGGCGTTTTAACTAATGAAGTAATAAATGAGTTTAATAACAAACTGCCTCCTATTTTGAGAGGTAGAATAGATATTAATCAACTTGCCAATGCACTGACAGGAGGTATATCTGCTGGTGTTGATTTAGGTTTAGATAAAAACTTAGGACAATTTTCTGTTAATACTTTGGCAGGGAAAATACCTGATTTACCTACTGTACCAAGATTAGGAAATTTGCCAAGCGGTTTTCCAAGTCTACCAGCCTTTGATCTTGCTGCTTTGAAATCAAAAGTTGATGCACTTAAAGATAGACCTTCACTTGCTTCAATCGGCAAAGATTTTGATTCATCTATAAAAAATGCTGCCTTCGCAAGATCTCAAAAATTTGATTTTAAAAATATTGAAAATAAAGTCAAAGCAAGAACTAAAACTGAAGGATTTATTGATCCTACAGCCACATTACCAAATAAAGAATATCAAGGAAGGTCTGAAACAAATAAATTAGCAACTAATGATGTGGCAGACACCATTGTACAAATAAAAGATAGCGAAAGATACATAGGTAATAAACTTCCTGATGGAGATTTTTTTGATCAACCCGAAATACCTTATAATGCAGAATATCCATATAATAGAGTAATTCAATCTGAATCTGGACATATTATTGAAATTGATGATACACCAGAAAGCGAAAGAATACACATATATCATAAAAATGGTACTTTTATTGAATTGGATCAGTCTGGGTCGGTTGTATCAAAAACAAAAGGTAGTCAATATAGATTTGTAGACAAGAATGATCATTTATCTGTAGGTGGACAAGCTAGGATATCAATTAGTGGCGAAATGAAAGTATATTGTGCTTCTAATGTAACTATGGAAGTTGATGGAGATGTAAATTTAAAATGTTTTAATGATATTACTGCTCAAGCAGCTGGTAAAATAGATTTAGCTGCCAGAGAAGAAATAAACCTTCACAGTGCAAATATTAATATTGAAGCTGAAGATTATATCAATCAAAAAGCTGGTGGAAATATTTACATAGGTGCAGTAAATAGTATTAATAATGATTGCACAAATGGTAATATATTTGTATCAGCAAAAGATAGTATAACAAATAAATGTAATAGTTCAATGTTTTTGCATACATTAAAAGATATGCATATTAATGCAGATGAAAATTTTAATTTATTAGCATCTAACGATATGAGTGTTATAGCAACAAATAATTTAATGTCTTCTGCAACAATTATTAATAATTCATCAACTGATATGTTTAATGATGCAATAACTATAAAAAATGAAGCTACTAACATTAATTCCAATGCTAAAACTGTTATGAATTTGTATGTTCAAAGTGGATCTTTAAATGCTAAAGCAAGTTCAATTCAACTTAATAATCCATCCCCTGTAATTCCAACTGGTTTTGTTTCACCACAAATTAACATAGCTTCTGTTGGAAGATATGCCAATGTAGTTAATAAAGCAAATATAGGATTACTTAGTGACAGAAAGAGTGTTATAGTATCAGAAATTTTTAACCCAGTTTATACAAATTACAAAGATAAAATTGGTTATGATACTGAAGATTCTGAAGAAGATAAAGATAGTGAAACATTTTTAAATAAAAATAAATTAGCTGGTTTATCTGATGGAAGTGAAGATGAAGAACCAACTGCTTTTGAATCTGAGAGTCCTTCATCCAATAACAATGATATTATATCACCAAATGAAGATTTAAAGTTAGAAACATATTTACCTGATAATATAAAAATATCTGATCAATATACATTAGGTCAATTATCTTCAAGGGCTATAGTTACTAAAAATAAATTAAAATCTCAAGTAAATTTAAAGTATGGTGAAATAGCTTTTAATTTATCAGCTGTGGCTTTGAATGTGTGTGATATTGTGTTAGAATTATTTCCAAATGCTATGGTCACCTCTGCATTTAGACATCCAAGTAATAATAATTTTACTTCAGATCACTTAAAAGGTAAAGCTGTAGATTTTCAATTTAGAAATGTTGACAAAAAAGATTATTTTGATATAGCTATAAAACTATCAGAAAATTTAAATTATGATAAGTTATTATTAGAATACAAAGATACAGGAACAAAACTTCCTTGGATACATGTTTCATTTGATATAGAAAAACAAAGAAAAATTCTTTTAACATATAATAACCATAAAAGATTCTCAGATGGTTTATCTAAGCTAGCATAATGCCAGGTATATCAAGAGTTGGAACAGATACAGCTGGAGGAACAATAACTGGTCCTGGTTCATCAACTGTGTTTGTAAATGGAGATAAAGCGTCATTAATTGGTGATGCAGTAGCTAGTCATGGCATTGGTCCTCATGGATCTGCAACAATGGCAGAAGGATCAACTAATGTATTTGCAAGTGGAACTGGTGTAGTTAGAGCGGGAGATGCTGCAACTTGTGGACATACTGCCACTGGTTCTTCAGATACCTTTGCAAATTGACATAAATAAACCATGGCTATAATTAACAGAAAAGTAAGAAAATTTAGTGATATAAATTTTGACTTTACACTTAACACTTCAACAAAAGATCTTAACAAAGTATCTGATGAAGCAGCTATTAAGCAATCTATACAGTCTTTAATTCGTACAATACATTATGAAAGAAAATTTCATCCTGAAATAGGATGTCAAATAACGTCATTATTATTTGATAATTTTGAGCCAAAAATTATTGGTATTATGAGACAAACTATACAAAATGTTATTAGTCAATTTGAACCTAGAGCTAGATTACTTAATGTGGATATACATGATATTTCTGATAGAAACGAATTAGATGTGGAAGTTAAATTTATGATTACAAATGTTAACCTACCAGTTACTGTAACAACAACATTACAAAGAGCTAGATAAATGGCACAGTTAAAAAATTTAGATGTATCAGAGTTAGATTTTGATGATATAAAAACCAATTTAATTGCTTTTTTAAAAGATCAAAATGAATTTTCTGATTATAATTTCGAAGGTTCTGCTTTAAGTATATTAATTGATATACTTGCTTATAATACACATTACAATGCCTTTATGGGCAATGCAATGGCAAATGAAATGTTTTTAGATTCTGCTGTAAAAAAGTCTTCTGCTATTTCAATTGCAAAACATTTAGGTTTTACACCCACATCAGCAAGAAGTGTCAGAGCTTCAGTTAATTTAGTGGTTAATAGTCCTACAGGATCACCAAGTACTTTAACTTTGCCTGATAGAACAGTTTTTTCAACAACTATTAATAATAATACAACAACATTCTTTAATTTAGGAGATGTAACCATAACTCCTACAGCTGGCATATATTCATTTCTAAATTTAGAGTTAGTTGAGGGGGTAACAAAAAGTTTAAATTTTGTTTCAGCTATTCCAGGTCCAGATGAAAAGTTTGAAATACCTGATGGCGATATAGATACTTCGACATTATTAGTACAAGTTCAAGAATCAAATAGTGATACAACTACTACAACTTATAATTTAACAATTGATACCTCAAATGTCACTTCAACTTCTGAAGTCTTTTTTCTTGAGATGAATCCAAGTGAAAAATATGAAATATTTTTTGGTGATAACATTTTAGGTAAAAAATTGACTTCTGGTAATCTTATAAAAATTAAATATTTAAAATCTTTAGGATCTGCTGTTAATACTGCTGATGCTTCTTTTGGTTTAGTTAATTTTACAGCTGGAAAAATTGGTGGAGGTACTTCTGCTGTAACAACTTTTTCTAATCCTACAGGTGGAAAAGATGCAGACAATATTATTGATATAAAATTTAAAGCACCAAGAGTCAATGCTGCTAGAAATAGGGCTGTTACTGCTGCTGACTATAAATCATTAATTGAGCAAAATTTTACTGATGCTGAATCAGTGGTTGTGTTTGGTGGTGAAGATAATGTTCCACCTAAATTTGGAAAAGTTATTATATCTTTAAAACCTTTTGATGGTTTTAGTATTTCACAATCAACAAAAGATTCAATTATAAGTTCAGTACTAAACACTAAAAAAGTGATGGCTATACAACCTGAATTTATAGACCCAGAATTTTTTCATGTGAATTTAGTAGTTAATGTTGAGTATGATAATACAGCTACAACTTCATCTCCTGCTACAATATCTACATTAGTAACACAAACTGTTGATGATTATTTTACATCTGACTTACAAAATTTTAATAAAGATTTTCAAAAATCCTTATTAATAAAAAATATAATGGAAGCAGACACATCAATAAGAACAGTAATTATATTAGTCAGTCTTCAAAAAAGAACAACTATTTCTTTAAATACAGTTAATACATTTACACAAGATGATAGTTTTAAATTTGATAGCTCAATTCAACCTGGTACTGTTTTATCAAGTAGATTTTTTGCAGAAATACAAAACACCACAACGCTAGTTAACATTACTGATGTGCCAGATTCATCGCCCGCAAGTGATATAGGTACAGGTACATTGGTATTAAGAGATTCACAAAATAATAATATTTTAAATAACAATAAAGGCAATGTAAATTATTCTACTGGCGAAGTAGTTATAACAGATATTTCACCTACTGCTTTGCCTAATAATGTAACAGATTTTAGAATGACAGTTGCTATTCAAGAAGCGGATCAAAATATAAAGGCTGAAAGAAATCAAATATTAGTTAGAGATAAAACATTAGAAAATTCTTCTGCTGGTTTGAAAGCAGGATTAACAGTTAATGTAACTACATTGGTGCAATAAATGTCTACGAATAGAATAAAGGAAAAAATATCTCAAATTGTAAGTAGTCAGTTTCCAGAATTTATACAATCTGATCATAAAAAATTTATTGCCTTTTTTGAATCGTATTATAAATTTTTAGAACAAGATCAACATCCTCAGGAATTAATACAAAATATTCTTGATTATAACAATATTGATTTTACTACATCTGCATTTATAAAATATTTTTTAAAAAATTATGCAGAGATTTTACCTGTTACATTATTAGCCGATAAAAAAATAGCAATAAAAAGAATAAAAGACATTTATGAGGCTAAGGGTTCTACATTATCTTTTCAATTATTTTTTAGAATTGTATTTAACGAAGATGCAAGAGTAGTTTTTCCATATGAGAATGTTCTTATACCATCAGGTGGTACATTTTTACAAAGAAGATCTCTTAGAATTTCAACTTCAAGGGGGGATCGTGATATAATATTAGATAGATTTTTGACTACAACAGTAAATAATCAAGAGTTTAGAACCCCTATTTTAGAAACAAGTATTATTAATGATACACTAACAGAAGTATTTTTAGATATAAATTTTTTAGCATCAGCATATGCAATAAATCAACAAGTTACAGTATCAAGTTTAACAGAAGGTGGTAACATTTTATTCACAGGAAATGTTGAACCCACTACAACTTCAGTTAAAGTCACTGAAGCTGGTTTAGGTTTTAAACAAGGACAAATTTATACTATAAATTCAACAGGTGGTGTAGGTACAAAATTATTAATTAGTAATGTTGCATCTACTGGTGCTATAAATGATGTTCAAATATTAAGTTTTGGACATAGCTATACTAGTAATTTTGATGTACAATTATCTTCAGATAAAACAATTAATGATGATTCTTTTCAAAGAGAAATATCTATTGTTAATGATACTACAAAAGGATTTTTAAGTAGTGGTAATGTTAAACATACTGCTAATGGTCAATTATTATCTACTTTTGGAAATAATACATCTGTAACTTTAAGTTCAACAAGTAATATATTTGGTTCTGACAACAGTAAAGCGTTGTTGAGTTTCACTATAGGAGGACTAGCTTCATTTCCTGGTGAGTTTACAACTAATAAAGGATTTCTTTCAGATCCAGATATAAGATTGCAAAATGATCTTTTATTTCAGCCATTTGCTTACCAATTAGTTACTGGTGTTGATATAAATACCTTTAAAGATGTTGTATTAGATACAATTCATCCAGCAGGTCAGAGATTATTTAACAATAGAGAATTTTCTGACATTTTAGATGTAAGAGCAAATGTAGTAACTGAATCTTTTGATAATTTAATTATTAATTTGTTTGATACATTTGCTGTAGATGACACAAGCGTAGGTTTAGCTCAAGGTACTTCTCTAGTTGACACAACTAGTGCAATCGTTGATAATGGTAATGTTTTAGTTACCACTCAGACTTATTTTGCAGAAGCATATTGTGTTGACCAAGATCCAACAGATGCTGATAGTTATATAGGATTTACAACAGAATTCTTTTAAGGAACAATAGATGGATGATTCAATTAGAGTATTTGGTAATTTACAAATAATAAAAAAAGATAAGGATGATAATATAGTAGAAACTGTATCTGTGCCAAATTTAGTTGTGAATGCTGGTAAAGCTGCTATAACACAACGAATGGTGCATGATGTTGCAGGTGGAAATACTACTGTTAAACCTTTTGGAGGAACTTTTGGACGAATGGCTATAGGCTCAAGTGCCACTGCACCTGCTGGTGCTGATAGTTCTTTAGGTTCAACTGAAGTACAAAGTCAAAGTCCTTTGCAAAATGTTATTTCACAAAATACAGTTACATACACAGCTGTTTTTGCCGGTAAAGGTGACGGTTCAACTCATTCAATAAAAGAAGCTGGAATTTTTAATTCTCCTACTGCTAATACAGGAACAATGTTATGTCGTACAACTTTCTCTTCGATTTCTAAAGGGACAAGCGATTCATTAACAATAAACTGGAATATTACAATAGCTTAATATGACTTTTAAACTTAAAGATTCTATTCATAAGACGTTAGCTGATTCAGTTTTCAATGAACTTTTTTCTGCTAGATCAAATTATTATTATTTTATTGGAAAGGTAGTAGATTGGTCTGATCCTACTACTCCACCTACTCCTAATGAAACTGGTATTGATGAAAATGATACTAGAAATAGAATTATTAATGTTAAAAAAATTACTACTTCAGATGTATCATTAGTTATACCAAGAAAAAATTGGGCCACAGGTACAATATATGACCAGTTTGATTTAAATTATTCTACAACTAATCCTGCCAGTTCTGGAGCTACAACATTAAAGTCTTCTCTTTTTTATGTTATATCCTCTTCATTTCAGGTATACAAATGTATTTCAAATAATAATGGTGCAGCTTCAACAGTTGAACCATTAGGCAATGATTTAGGTGTAATTACTTTAGGTGATGGGTATAAGTGGAAATTTATGTACACTATACCATTAGCACTAAGATCAAGATTTTTAACTGACACATTTATGCCAGTTCAGAAATCTGTGTTAGAATCTTTCTATAGTAATGGTGAAATAGATGCAGTCACTATCAATAGTAAAGGTAGTGGATATTCAGGTGCTCCTTCCATAAGTTTAAAAGCTAATGTTCATTTTACAAGTCCAGCCTCAAACACGACTTCAAATATACCAAATGTTGAAGCTATAATTAATGAAACAACAGGATCATTTGATAGGGTTATTATTACACATCCTGGTTTTGGTGTTGCTGGTGGCAATATAGTAATAACTGATCCAACAGGTACTGGTAGTAATTTATTTCCAAATGTAACATTTTCTGGGCCAGGAAGTGTAAATAGAACGGTAGTGAATTCTACTGCAAATTTATTGCCTATTATTAATGACAATAAATTTCAATCTATTGCTATACTAGATCCTGGTAAAAATTATACTAAAAATGCACAAACTACTATAACAGTTTCCGGTGATGGAATTAATGCTAAATTAGAACCTTTTGTAAGTGATGCTGGAGAAGTAGAAGACGTAGTTATAACAAATAGAGGTGAAGGTTATACTTTTGCTGTATTAAACGTCGAGAGTAGTACAGGGACAGGAGCTAATGTATCAGTAAGTTTTTCGACGGGTGATTTAGATACTTCTCAAAGTAGAGTCGAATTATCTTCAATTGCTGGTGCAATAGAAAATTTTAAAGTAAATAATGGAGGCACTGGTTATGCCAATGTTTCTAATGTTCAAGTTAGTGTTGTTGGTGATGGGACAGGATTTACTGGTAATGTTGGATTAAATTTAGGCACAGGAACTGTTAGTAATATAATAATTACTAATCCAGGTTCAGGATTTACATTTGCAAATGTGATAATTACAGGAGGTGGAGGATCTAATGCAAATGTTTCTGCTATATTATCTCCACCAAATGGACATGGTTTTGATGCTCCAACTGAATTGTTTGCTGATTCATTAATGTTTTTCTCTACTATAAACAATGAAGAAATTCATGGGATTGCAGTTGACAATGATTTTAGACAATTTGGTATTATAAAAGATTTAGAACAATCTGGAAACAAAAAAACATTTGCAGATAAAAATGGCACACCTTCATTTTTAGCAACTTTCGATTCAATAGTGGATCCTTCTAATCCTGTTGCACAAGACGTCGTATTAGATTTAAAATCAGATACAACTAGAAAATTTGTTGTTATACAAACAAAAACTACCACAAAACAAATTCTACTTACTAATCTAAATAATCATACTTTATCTGTATCAGATGTGCTTGTCACCCCTGGTGGAAGAGAATTTACTGTGAGTTCAATAGATGGTCAACCTGATATAAATAAGTCTAGTGGTGATTTATTATTCATAGATAACAGAACAGCTGTAACATTTACAGATGATCAATTAGTAACCTTTAGAACAATATTAAGATTGTAAATTATGCCTACAGTTTTTAGCACATCTCCTCATTTTGATGATTTCAACGAAGAAAAAGAATTCGTAAGAATTCTATTCCGACCTGGGCGCGCTGTACAAGCCAGAGAGTTAACTCAATTACAAACAATTATACAATCACAAGTTGAAAGATTTGGTAGGGGTATATACAAAGATGGTTCATTTGTATCGCCTCCTAGTGAAACATTTGATCCAAACTTCGCTTTTGTTAAACTTGAGAATTCAGTTGGAGGCGTTGAAGCCGATTCTGTTGTTTCAAGTTTAATTGGTCAATTAGTTAAAGGTGAAACAACCGGTGTAGTAGCATTAGTAATTGATGTTGCTACCTCAACAGTTGATGGTGACCCACCCACATTATTTGTAAAATACACAGATGGTGGTACTAGCAATTTATTAGTATTCAATGATAATGAAGAAATAAAAAACACTAATGGTTCAATTACTGTTCAAGCATTATCTTCTGGAGCTACAGGTTTTGGTACTACATTTTCAATAGGCAAAAGTACAATTTTTGCAAAGGGAAATTTTCTTTTAGTTCAACAACAAACACATATTATTGAAAAATATGCAAATGTACAAAATAAAATTGTTGGTTTAACAGTTACTGAATCAGTTGTTGAATCTACTGATGACACTTCTTTATTAGACCCAGCTACTGGAACATTTAACTTTTTTGCTCCTGGTGCTGATAGATACAAAGCTAATTTAACATTATCAAGTAGAGATTTAGAATTTAATTCACTTACAGATACTAATTTTATTGAAGTAGTTAGAGTAGAAGATGGAAGAGTTATTTCAAAAAATATTGATCCTAGATTTAGTGTTTTAGGTGATACATTAGCTAGAAGGACTTTTGATGAATCTGGAAATTATGAAGTAGAAACATTTGGTTTAGAATTAAGAGAACATTTAAAATCAAGTCCAACAGGCACCAATACTTTTGCTAACATTGCTACCACTTCGAATGATGGAGTCTTTTTAGCTGCTAATGGTGGAAGTAATGCAAAATTTGTTTCAGTTATAACACCTGGTAAAGCATTTGTCAAAGGATATGAAGTAGATGATATTCCTTCAAGATTTTTGACTATGGACAAAGCAAGAAATTTTGCTAATGTGAGCACTGGAACTATTGCAAGTCAATTATCAAGTTTTGTTACTATTGATGATGTTAATTCAGCACCAGATCTAGCTATTATAGAAACTGTTAATTTAAGAGATGCTTATAAAAGTAGTAATGTTGGTCAAAATGGTAATTTAGTAGGTACTGCTAAATCAAGAGGTTTAATTTATCAAACTGGCAATGTTGCACCTGCACTGGGTGGAGCTGCTGGAAGAACTGCTTCGTTTAGATTGCATTTATTTGATATAAACATGAATGATGGTAAAACATTTGATCGTGATGCTAAACAAGTTGAAGCATCTACTAATTTTGATTTTGCAGCTAATATAACTCCTGTTTTAACTAACCTTAGTGGTGCTATTACTTATAATAATGCTTCAACAACAGTATTAGGTAGTGGTACAAGGTTTTCATCACAACTTAAAGTTGGTGATGTAATAACACATAGTAATTCTACATTTACCCATAGATTAATAGTAAGTGCTATTGCTGATGATGTGACACTTACGATTGACAGAACTCCACTTGGAAATATAGCTAATTCATTTGCACCTTTTTCACTTAATACTTCAAACATTGGAGATTCAAGTAAAGATATTTTAATTACTCAATTCCCATTTGAAGTTTTGAAGGCAGTTGACCCAGCTAACACAAAAACAACATATACTGTAAAAAGACAGATAACACAATCTTTATCATCTGGAGCAGCTACTTTAACAACTGGTACTAACGAAACATTTGCACCATTTTCTACTGATAATTATCAAGCTATAATTACTTCTGGAACCAGAAGAGGACAATATATTAGCATACAAAGTGGTGATATTTCATTTAATGGAGGATCTACTCAAGTAACTTTTGACTTTAGTGGATCACCTGGTGAAAATTTAAATAATGAAAGTATGGAATTTATAGTTACTGTAAATAAAGTAACTAGTGCAGCTTTAAGAAAAACTAAAACATTAAATGCAAATCAAACAATAGATTTTACTACCAAAGAAACTGCTCAAGCATCAATACTAACTTTAGGTAAAGCAGATGGTTTTAAATTAAAATCAGTTAAAATGTCAAATGTGGCCTTTGGATCCTCTTATACCGATTCTGGTTCTTCTGATGTTACAGAAAGATATTCATTTGACAATGGTCAAAAATCTACATTTTATGATCTTGCTAAAGTAAAATTAAAAGCTGGTAAAGCAAAACCAGAACATCCAATAAGAGTTACTTTTGATTTCTTTGCTCATGGAGCTGGAGACTTTTTCTCTGTTGGATCATATCCTGATTATGAAGATATACCAACAGTTGAGTTTAATGGTGTGTTCTTTAGTCTAAGAGATTGTTTAGATTTTAGACCAAGAATAAATGATGTAGGGACTGGATTTACTGGCACAGGTGCTTCGACAACAGAATTTTTAGATCCAGAAGTAAATTTTGTTACAGATTATCAATACTTCTTGCCTAAGATATCTTCAGTTGGATTGAATGAAAAAGGTAACTTTTTTGTCGTTGAGGGAACAAGTGAACTTAGTCCAAGAGAACCTAATTTTCCATCTGACTTATTAAAACTATTTGTGTTTCAACAAAAACCATATGTGTTTAATATTAATAGGGACATAGAAGTTAAGAGAGTCGAAAACAAAAGATTTACCATGAAAGATATTGGTAGATTAGAAAATAGAGTAAAAACATTAGAATTTTACACAACTTTAAATTTGCTTGAAAGAGATGCACAACAAGAACAAATACAAGATGATCTAGGTTTTGAAAGATTTAAAAATGGTTTTGTAGTTGATTCATTTACGGGCCATGGTGTAGGAGATTCATTAGAAAATCCTGATTATGCTGTATCTGTTAATTATACTAAAAAAGAAGCTAGTCCTCTTATAAAAAGTGAATTTATAAACATGAGAGAAGCATCAACTACTGATGCTCAAAGAACAAGTAATAATTACGTTCTTACTGGATCAGTTGCTTCTTTGCCATATACTCATGAAATATTAGTAAGAAATCCATTTTCAAGTAAGACACAAAATTTGAATCCATTTAACCTTAATCAGTTTCAAGGAGCAATGACACTGTCTCCACCAGGAGATTTGTGGTTTGATGATAAAAGAGTTCCACAGGTACAAGTTGACAGAACCGGTTCTTTCGAGACTTTAAGTACATTATCTTTTGTTAAAAGAGATGGAAGAAATATATTTGGTTCACTTAATGATATTGAACAATTAAGAAATGGAGTACCACAAAATACAGATGAACTTCCAGAAAACTTAAAAGGTTTATCAGATTTATTGGGATCAATTTCGCCAGCTACATCTTCATTAAAATTACAAGGTAATGAAATTGTAAAAAATATTACAGTTGTTCCAAAAATGAGAAGTGCATTTATAAAAGTTAATGTGGAAGGTATGAGACCCAATACACAAGTATTTGGTTTCTTTGATGGACAACCTATTCAACCATTTTTAAGTCAAGTTACAGCTGAAATAAAAACAAAACAATTACAACTTGCTGCAAATATTGCAACAAACGCTGCTAAATCTGATACAAGAGTGACTAGAAGAGATCTTTCAAATTTAATGTCTAACAGTTCATTAGTATTAACTACTGATAATTTTGGATCAATTGAACTAGATTTTCATTATGTATCAACATCATTAAATATTAATACAGGTAAAAAATTATTAAGACTTTCAAGTTCACCTATTAATGATCAAGAAGCAGAAGTTACATTTGCAGAACAAGTTTTTGTAAGTGATGGTGTAATTAGAGAAATTACTACTGAAGTATTAAGACCTGCTCAACCACCACAACCTCCAACTCCAACAGTTAAGGATCCTCAGATCCCACCTGAAATAGTTCCACAAAAAAGTATTTTGGAACAAGTATACGCAGATATTAGAGGTAATATTCCTCCAGATCAAATAGTTCATTTAGCTTTTGGAGGAGTTGCTCGAGAACAAGATCGAGAATGGTGGGAGAAGAAATTCCCTGGTGTAAGTACAAAAACTGATGCTTCTGAAATTGCAAATGTTGAGGAATTTTTCCAATCGTTTGCTCAAGGAGCCACAACACACGGTGAGCAAGATAAAGAGACTCAAGGTGGAGTAGCTGATCAGTTTGGAGATGCTTCAAGAGTTGGTTACTATACACAAGAAGAAGCTCAAGCAGAATTAGCAGCAGATTTCAATAACAAATATTTGTAGGAATTTAAATGGCACTTAACAGAATAGATCCAGTAGCTCAATCTTTTATAGTTGAAGAACCAACTTATATTACAAAAGTTGATTTGTTCTTTCAGTCTGCTGATGCTACTATTCCTGTTTTTTTACAATTAAGAAGAATTGTAGATAATCAGCCTGGCCAAACAATACTACCATTTAGTCAAGCACATATTCCTGCTGCCAATGTTTTAACTTCAGATAACGCTAATGTTGCAACTACTGTTACATTTAGTTCACCAATATTTGTGGATACAGGTGAATATGCTTTATCGGTTGGATCAGATTCAAGAGCATATAATGTTTATGTTTCAGAATTAAATGGTACTGATACTAAAACAGGAAGAAGAATATCAGAGCAACCTTTGATAGGTTCTTTGTTTTTATCAGAAAATTTAAAACTTTTCCAGCCAGATTTATTCGAAGATATAAAAGTTAACATTTATAGAGCTAAATTTTCAACTGACGTAACAGCAACAGTTCCTTTAGAGCTTTCAGGTTCTGGTGGTTTAGGAACCGATATAACTGAAGCATTAGAAGTAGATCCTTTGGAAGTATATCCTGGTTTTACAACTATGAAAGTGTATCATTTTAATCATGGTTTTATAAATGATTCGTTTGTTAATATAAAAAATGTTAGCAATGCAAATATATTATTAGCTAATGGAAGTTATCATATTGGTAATGTAGTAGGATTACCTGGTAATGTTATTCAAGAGCAAGATTTTCAAATATCCAATGTTAAGTTAGGATCATATACAATTAATCTTGGTGCATCTCCAATTTTAAGTGCAGGCAATGGTGGTTCTGGTATGCCGAATGTAACAAGCAGATCAAGATTTGGTGGTGGTTATGTGAGAGTATTTGAAAATACATCCTATTCTTCAATAACACCTCAAAATTCAATATTTAAACCAGCTAATACAAGTGTATCAAACAAAGTTATAACTACTACACTTGGAAGCACATATACTGTTGATACAACTTTTAGTGAAATTCAAAATGCAGTTCAAAATGATTTTGAAACAGAAAGAACAATAGCTGGTCCAACAAATAAAAGAAGAAAAGCTTCAGGTAGAGAAACATTTGATTATAGAATTGATATGAATACTGATAATGATAGAGTCTCTCCTGTTATTGATATTGAACAATTAGGTGTTAATTTTAAAAGAAATTTAGTTAATGAACCTTCATTTGCTACTGTTTTAAAACATGAATTTGATTTAATTTCTAATATTGGAAGTAATAATAAAGGTGTAGGACACAAAGCTAATTTTTACTTATTGTCAAATGCTATTGGTATAATTAATTTGGCAAATATTAATGATTGTAATAATTCTAATGCTATTATTAATGGTAGTATTTTAAATGTTAGTGCTAATACAACTCTTACAGGTGCTGGTACATACAATTCAGGTTTATATAGAGTTTTAGACGTGGGTCAAGGAACAAGTAGTAATGTTAGAATAAAGGTGAAAAAAATAACTGGTAATGCTGTTATTACACCTGATACATCAAATCATAATGTTTATTCTATTGTTTCAACTAATGACTTTGTAGCTGAAGAAGCTGCAGTTGGTGGTTCTGCGTATTCAAAATATATTTCAAGACAAATTGATTTTATTAATCCATCAACGGGCGTTAAGTTTTTCTTTGATGTTGCTAAACCATCAGAAGCTAGTGTAAATATATACTTAAAGACAAAACTAGCTGGCGATAGCACAAATATGAACACTATAGAATATGAGAAAGTGTCGAATGTCACTATTCAAGATTCTCTTGGTGGAGAATTTGTTCAATTTCAAAAAGAAGTTAATAATATAGATGAATTTAATTCACTAGTATTTAAAATAGTTTTAGGTTCTACTGATAATTCAAAAATTGCTAAAATTAAGAATTTAAGAGCGATAGCATTAAGATGATGAAAGTAAAAGATTTTCCACATTTAGTTAGAGATCCAAAGTCGAAAGCTATTGTTAACATTGACAAAAATGCTTTTTATGAATATAATCAAAAAAATTTAGTCAAAGATAATATGGCACGTATGGATAATGAAATAAATACTATAAAACAATCAGTAAATGAAATAAAAGAACTTTTAATAAAAATGGCAGAAAAATAATGACATATGCAAATATTACTTTAAGAACAACTGGAACATTATTACCAGACGCAATTACAAATGGTGTTGATGTAAAAGGTTCAGCATTAACTAATCAACAAGTAGATAATAATTTTGCAAATCTTAGTATAGAAATAAGCAATACTGCTAACAATGCATCTGCTTCTGCAATACCTTTTGCAATTGCTTTAGGATAATCAAGGAACAACATGGCAAACAATTTTAAAAATAAACTATCAGCTAACGTAAGTTTTGCAAATAATAAAGTTGCTGCATTAACTACCTTTGCAAATGTGGGTAATTATTCAGTTCCCACTGGATGTGTAGCTACAATTATAGGTTTATCTTTAGCTAACAGAAATACTACAACTGCGGCTTGTGTTGATGTTCAAGTCAATACAGCAACTGGCCCTAATGGAAACATAACATTAGTACAAGCAGCTCCAGTTCCAATTGGTGGTTCATTAGTTGCTGTTGGAGGAGATCAAAAAGTTGTATTAGAAGTTAATCAATCATTACAAGTAAGAGCTACTGCTGGCAATGTAGATGTTATTATGTCAATTTTAGAATCAGATCAAACATAGGGTAAGATATGGCATTAACTAAATTAAGAGGTAATATAGTTTCAACTGGTACCATCACTAACGCTAAAATAGAAGATGGTAGCATAACAAATGCTAAGCTAAAGACTCCCGGTTTATCAACAGGTAAGGCCATAGCTATGTCAATAGTTTTTGGTTAAAAGGAAAATATAAATGGCAAATCCAAATATTGTAGGCGTAACTAGTATACTGGGAGACACTACTTCTGTAGCAGCTGCCGTTGCTGATAGAGCTATAGCTAATAATCCAGCTAGTAGTGGTAAAGTTCTTAAAATTAATACAATTATAGCAGCTAACAATAACACCACAACAGCTGCTGTGGTTCATGTGAATCTTTATCCTCTAGATGATTTAGGTGGTGTATCTAACGCTATTGCTCATGCAATAACTGTGCCAGCAAATTCTAGTTTAATAGTTATTGATAAAAGTACGAGTTTTTATCTAAAAGAAAATCAATCTATAGGGGCAAATGCTTCCACCACAAGCAGTATAGTGTATACCACTAGCTTTGAAATAATATCATAGGTTAACTAATGAGTCGCTACACTGGTGGTTTAATAAGAGCTGAACCTTTATCGTTAGGCCGATTCAGTACCCATAGTGGTATGTTTACACTTGGAACTGTTAGTCAACTTATTGGTTCAGGAAACTGGTTACTTGATTTTGATGTTGTATTACAGTTTACAGGATCAGGAACTTGGGTATGTCCGACTGGTGTCACAGAAATATCTGAATACTTAATTGTAGGTGGTGGAGGTGGAGGAGGATCTAATAATGCAGGCGGTGGTGGTGCAGGTGGAATGAGATTTGGTACAGGTCTTGCAGTTGCAGCTGGTAGTTATCCAGTGACAGTAGGTGCAGGAGGGCCTGGAGGTGCTGAAAGTGGTGATGGAGTAAATGGTACTGTCGGAGAAAATTCTTCTTTAGCTGGACCTTCTCCTTTTACAACAATAACAGCAGCTGGTGGTGGTTATGGTGGTGAAGGAGGAGGTGGTAGTCCAGGACCTTCTGCAGGTGGTCCTGGTGGATCTGGTGGAGGCGCTGGAGGATATACTGTTAATCCTTCTGGTGGTGCTGGCAATCAACCAAATGTATCTCCTTCACAAGGTAATGCTGGAGGAATTGGTACTGCTCATCCAGTTGGTCAAGGTGGCGGTGGAGGTGGCGCTGGTGCAGCAGGAGGTAGTGCTCCATTAACAGGATTTGGTGGTGCTGGACTTGCGCATCCTATAACAGGGACTCCTGTTTTTTATGCAGGAGGAGGTGGTGGAGGGGGTAGTGCAGCAGCTGCACCAAGAGATAATAATGGAGGTGTTGGTGGTGGAGGTAATGGTGGTAGTGCTTCACCATATGACGGTCAAGATGGTGCAGAAAATACTGGAGGAGGAGGTGGTGGATCTCAATACGCACTACCGATTGGGACTCATTTAGGAGGAACTGGTGGATCAGGAATTGTAGTAATAAAATACAAAAATAAAAATAGTAATAGATTATTTTCATTTACAGGATCTGGTATATGGAAAAATGACTTTGGTGCTAAAACCATTGAATATTTATGTGTTGCTGGTGGTGGAGGTGGAGGAGGGACTGGTAGAGGTGGTGCTGGTGGAGGTGGAGCTGGTGGTTATATAAGTGGAACTCAAGATATTTCATTATTAGGACAAGATTTTACTATTGCAGTTGGAGCTGGAGGAGGCGGTGGAACTGGTATAGGAGGTTCCACAAATGTTGCTGATGCTAATGATGGTGCTAATGGTTCAAATTCAACTTTAATACAAACAAGTCTTGGAATGAGTAGTAATATAGCTAATGCTATAGGTGGTGGAGGTGGTGCAGGAATTAATGCTGATGCTTCCACCCAGTTTCCAAATCAAGCAAGAAATGGTAAAGCCGGTGGATCAGGTGGTGGAGGTTCTGCGGGTGAACCTGCAAGAGGAGCTCCAAAATATATAGGTGGTGCTTCAAATCAACCTTCGCCTGGTGTAGGATTTAAAGGAGGAGATGGTGGTGGTGGTAGTTCAGGTGCCTATGATCAAACAGTAGGAGGTGGCGGAGGTGGAGCTGCTCAAGAAGGATTTATTGGAAATTTATCAAATGGAGTAGCATCTCCTACAATAGGATATGGAAGTCCTATGGGTGGTGATGGAGGAAATGGTATTAATAATGCAATAACAGGTTCAACAGTAGGATATGCTGGAGGAGGTGGTGGAGGAATTAGGAATAATGACTCATTTTATGGAAGAGGTGCAAGAGCACCATTAGCTATAGGTGGGGGTGGTAATGGAGAAGGCAATGATCAAAATGGTTCAAATGCAGACGATAATTCCGGAAGTGGAGGAGGAGGTGCTGGAAAAGGTAGTACTAGCAATGGTTTTAATGGTGGTTCAGGAATTGTTGTTATAAAGATTACAGGATAGAAATGGGTAGATATACAGGCGGAATAATTAGATCAACAGAATTTACTACTTCAAAGTTTGGTACTAATAGTGGTATGTTTACACTTGGACAGCAATTAAATGCTGCATCACAAGGTAATTGGCCAATTGATTTTGATGTTTTATTACAATTCACAGGTTCTGGTTCATTTCAAGTACCAATTGATGTTAATGAGATTGCAGAATATTTTGTAATTGGTGGTGGTGGAGCTGGCGCAACAGATGCAGGAGGTGGCGGTGGCGGTGGCGGAGTAAGATTTGGTGCAGGTATGCCAGTTATACCAGGTAAAATATATCCTGTTGAAATAGGGGGAGGAGCTGGAATTCCAGGTACTCCTTCAGTAGCTGGTGCAAATGGTGAAGCATCAGCATTTAGAACAGAAGCCAATGTTCTATATTATGTAGCTGTTGGAGCAGCTGTTTCGCCAGGATCAGGCAATAGATACTATGTAAAAACTGTTAATGAATTTGAAGGTGTAACTGCCAATGTAGAAGCAGAAACTTTAAAATTATATGAAGGATCAACATACAGATTTGATCAATCACATCCATTGAACAGTGGACATCCATTTAGATTTTCTTCATCAGAACTTACACCAGGAGGACCATCTGCTACTGCCTATGACACTGGCGTAACAACTAATCAACCTTCAGCTACAGGTCACTCAGAAGGAACTACAGGATCAACAGCAGCAGGAACTCCAGGTTCTAGAGTTCAATTACAAGTAGCAACACCTGCACCTCAACTTTATTACTATTGCACAAACCATCCAATAAGTGGATCAGCAAGTATGGGTGGTGCAGCTGATACTCTTGCAAACATAACAATTAAATCACATGGTGGTGGCGGTGGCGGTTCATATGGAACACCAAGAGGTCAATCTGGAGGTAGTGGAGGAGGAAATGGAAGTGGTGGAGTTAATATTATGGGAAATTCATTGCCTATAACTCGAGTAACTGCTGCAGGCGAGACATCAACCTCACAAGGTTTTGCTGGTGGAAGTTGGAATGGAATAACCTATGCTGGAGGAGGTGGTGGTGGAGCTGGTGGTGTAGGTGGCAATTGTATTGGTTCAGCACCAGATCCTGCTAGAGGTGGCAATGGAGGTAATGGAATAACAATTAGTATAACAGGAACTTCTCAAATATTTGCAGGAGGCGGTGGAGGTGGTGATGGACCTACTGGTACATCTCCTGGAGGTGGTAAAGGTGGTAATGCTCATGAGTTTAGTGAATTTAGAGGTGGTGCTGGGGATGGAGCTAACGATACTGTTAACAGAGGTTCACCTGCTGGTGGATCAGGTGTAGCTAATACTGGAGGTGGTGGAGGTGGTGGTGCTATTCAAGATCCAGGTGGTGGTGGAGGATCCGGCATAATATTCATTAAATTTAAAAAGAAAAATAGTGATAGAGTATTTTCAATGGAAGCGTCTGGTGTATGGAAAAATGACTTTGGTGCTAAATCCATTGATTATCTTGTAGTAGGTGGTGGAGGAGCTGGAGGCGGTTCTGGTGGTGGAGGAGGAGGTGGTGGAGGTGGTGTAAAAACTGGGTCAACTTCAGTCTCTACTAATGAATTATTAACAGTCGCTATAGGAGCTGGTGGAGCTGGTTTTCCCACTTATCCAGCTTTATCAGGTTCAAATTCTTCTATAAGTAGTAGCAATAGCTCTAGTCAATTTGGAGTAACAACAAGTCTTGGAATGGGTGGAGGTGCAGGTGGAATGCTTGGTCAAAGTCCCACACCAGGCAATATTCCAGGCAAAGCTGGATCTTCTGGCGGAGGTTCTGCTTATGGTGCAGCACCAACAAATGGTTTAGCCGTAGCAGGTGATACAGGTGCTTTACAAGGTCATGATGGTGGAACTGGATCTTTCGTAAATGGAGGAGGAGGTGGAGGAGCTGGTGCAGTAGGTGAAAACTCTGTTCCTGGTACTAATCAAGAAGGAGGAGATGGTGGTGTAGGTGTTGCAAATCCTATTACCGGTACTCCAGTATTTTATGGTGGTGGTGGAGGTGGAGGAGTTAGTAACCCAACTGGTGGAACTACAGCTGGAAATGGTGGTGCTGGAGGTGGAGGAGCAGGTTCAAGAGTTCCTTCTGCAGCAACGGACGGAACAGCTGGTACAGGAGGCGGTGGTGGAGGAATGGGCCATGCAGGTGCTGAAGGTGGTTCAGGAGGATCAGGAATTGTTGTCATAAAGATTACAGGGTAGTATAATTATATAAATAAGTATATGTTTTTTATTTTTTTAAACAGGAGAAATTTTAATGGCTCATTTTGCTGAGATTAATGACAGCAATGTAGTAACAAGAGTAATTGTTGTCGGCAATAGAGATACAGCAGACGCCTCTGGAAATGAAAAAGAGCACATTGGCGCTGCATTTTGTGAAAAATTATTTAGTGGAACTTGGAAACAAACTAGTTATAATTCAAGTTTTAGAAAAAGATATGCAGGAATTGGATATGAATTCTGGGCAAACTTAAATACATCAGCTGCAGTATCTGGTGCATTTGTTAATCCACTTTCTAACACAGCCTGGACTTCTTGGTCTATGAATACAACTTCTTGTGCATTTGAATGTCCTATAACACAACCTACTCTCACTGATGATCAAATGACAGCTGGTAATAGTTACATATGGCTTGAACATGTATATGCTGCTGACACAGATGATCCAAAAACTAAAGGTTGGGTTTTAATTTAAATGGCTTATATCGGTAACTCTCCTGTATTAGGACAATTTCAAAAGTTAGATGATATTTCATCTGGTTTCAATGATTCTGCAACTGCATTTGCAGTTCAGTCTAGTGGTAAAAATGTTAGTATTCAATCACCCCAACAACTATTAGTTTCAATAGATGGGGTTCTACAGGAACCAACTTCCGCTTATACTACTGCATCTTCAACAATTACTTTTACTGAAGCTCCTAATACAAATGCCACTTTTTTTGCTATATTAATAAATTCTTAAAAAAATAATAAGCAAAGAATGAGTTAAAAATTGAGAAAGAATTTTTATTATGGAAAAAGATTTAACAAAGTATGTTGCTAATTATGAAAATTTTTTAGATGAAAATTATTGCAAAAAAGCAGTAAAAGCTCTAAAAAAAGCAGAGTGGTCAACTCATCAATTCTATCAATCAGGTTCAGGCGATCATATTAGTTATGATAATGAACTATCTGTGTCTTGGTCAAACATAAAACAAAGACAAGAAATTCAAGAGAAATTACACAGTGGCCTAACGAGATATGTTACTGAACTTCCTGATGTTTCAAAAGCAAAAACAATTGATTGGTTTTGTGGTTGGAATGGATATTCTGAATTAAGATTTAACAAATATGATGAAACCACGCAAATGAAACTCCATTGTGATCATATACATTCTATGTTTGATGGGAATAGAAAAGGAATTCCAACATTATCACTTCTTGGTTGTTTAAATGATGATTATGAAGGAGGAGAACTAATAATGTGGGAAGACCAAAAAATTGAATTAAAAAGAGGGTCACTGTTGATCTTTCCTAGCAATTTCATGTATCCTCATGAAGTAAAACCTGTAACAAAAGGTTCTCGTTATTCTTATGTATCTTGGGCTTGGTAAAGGAGAAAAAATGGCAAAGAAAAAGAAAATAGATACTAGTAAACCAGTTGATGAAAATGAATTATCTGAAGCTTCGCAACAAAAAATATACAGACTTTATGGTGTAAATACAGCAATGCATTTATTAAGACCTGGAGCAAAATGGGAAATATCTAATACTAGTTTTACTCGTTGGGATGATGATAGACCTCAACCAACCTGGAAAGATGTTGAAGAAACAATGCAAAAGATTAAAGATTTTGAAGATTCAATACCAACAGTTTGGACAGAAAAACAAGTTAAAGAAATGACAGGTCAATTTAAACAAATTGAAAAGGCTATGGATTCTCAAGAAGATAATACTCAAGGAAAAGGTGGATCTATATAATGGAATTAAACAATCTGTTCCCCATTCCAGTAGGATGGTTTAATCATGAAGAAGGTTTAACAGAATCAGAAAAAAAGTTTCTTCTAAATTTAGATGAAAAACCAAATGAAGGCAATACTACAAGTTCTTATAGATATCTTTTAAGAGATAAAAAATTAGCTAATCTTAATCAATGGATTAACGAATGTGTTGACAAATACTTTGATGAAATATATAAACCAAAGTTTGACATAGAACCTTATGTTACACAATCTTGGGCAAACTACACTAAAAAAGGTCAGTGGCATCATAAACATAGACATCCCAATAGTTTTATATCTGGTGTTTATTATGTGCAAGCCGAAAAAGAAAAAGATAAAATTTACTTTTTTCATCCAAAAACATATCACACTATAAAGATTCACCCTCCAAGAGATTGGAATTTATTTAATTCAGAAAGCTGGTGGTTTCCTGTAAAAACAGGATCATTAGTTTTATTTCCATCAAGTTTAGAACATTGGGTAGCTCCTGTAGAGGCAGATGAGACAAGAATAAGTTTATCCTTTAATACCTTTTTAAAAGGTTATATTGGAGATGATGATTCATTAACAGGTTTGCATTTAGGTGGTGATGCAACTCCTAAAAATATGTTAAAACCTAAAAAACAATTAGCTCCAGGAAAATCAGGAAATGTTTTACAAGAAGTAAATATAAGTAAGCTATAAATAATAAATACTTAAAATATTATTAATAGGATTTTATATGGCCTACATTGGATTTACTCCGACCACTAAACCTTTAAACTCAGATGATTTGCAAGATGGAATAGTAACTACTGCTAAAATAGCAGATGTGGCTGTTACTAATGCAAAAATAAATACTAATGTTAGAAAATTTCCTGTCAATGCTGCTAATGTAGCAACAGATGCTGTAGAAACTGCTAAAATAAAAGATTTAAATGTTACAACCGGTAAAATAGCTGATACAAATGTTACAACTGCTAAAATAGCTGCTCTTAATGTTACAACTGCTAAAATAGCTGCTCTTAATGTTACAAATGAAAAGATAGCTGCTGATGCAGTTTCATCTGCTAAAATAGCTCCATTAGTAAATTTACAAGAAGATACATCAATAGTAGCAGCAGCTTTTGATGCTACTACAAATATTGATTTGTTAACTAATTCAGTTTATTATTGTACAGCTGCAGCAGATACCAATTTTAAAGTTAATTTTAGGGCTGATGCATCAACTGCTTTAAATGCTATTATGGCAATTGGTAATACTATATCAGCTGCTGTCATGGTTACAAATACTGGTTCTGCATACTACATAAATGCACATGAAGTAGATGGAAGTTCAGTCACACCAAAATACCAAGGTGGCACAGCTTACAGTGCTGGTAATGCTAATTCAATAGATATATACACTTTCTCAATAATAAAAACTGCAGATGCAACATTCACAATGTTAGCTGGTCAAACTAAATTCGCTTAAACAATTATGCCAATTCTTACTTCTTTAGCTATAGGATCACTTAATGCGTTTGGTTTCAGTGGTGGTTCTGGTGGTGTACTCCAAACATTTATAAGATCTTTTGCTGCTTCAAGTACTTTAGCATTGCCAGCTGATGTAAGTGAAATTGATTACTTGATAGTTGGTGGTGGAGGATCTGGAGGTCAATATGTCTCAGGGGGTGGAGGAGCTGGTGGTTATAGAACAGCAACAGGAACTTCTGTTCCATCTGGAGCTACATTAACTATTACAGTTGGAGCTGGAGGAGCTAGAAAAGGAATAGATACAGGACCAGATACAGGAAATGATGGTGGATCTAGTTCTATAGCTGCCCCTTCCCCTTTCTCTACATTAACTTCTTTAGGTGGAGGAGGTGGTGGAGGTATCGGTAAAGTTGGTAGAGATGGTGGTTCTGGTGGTGGTGGAGCTTATTCAAATTATGCAGGAGGTTCTGGTACTTCTCCACAAGGAAATGCTGGTGGACAGGGAAGTGGAGGCCCTAAAGGTGCCGGAGGAGGTGGAGGTGGTGCAGGTGCTGCTGGAACTCGAGCTCCTGCCTCTCCTGGATCTCCTGGTGGAGCAGGTGGTGCAGGTCTTGCAAACCCAATTTCAGGAACACCTGTAACTTATGCTGGAGGTGGTGGAGGTGGAGCAGATACTGCTGGTGGAACAAATGCGGGTGGTGTAGGTGGTGCTGGAGGTGGTGGAAAAGGTGGTGTAGATAATGGCACAGCACCTGCTCCAGCTCCTCTTGCAAATGCGGCTGTAGATGGACAAGATGCTACTGGAGGAGGTGGTGGAGGTGCAGGTGATGGAAATACAACTACAGGTGCAGGTGGTAGTGGAATTGTAATTGTAAAATATTCATCAGCAGCAGAAGGTCAAGTATTTAGTTTTGCAAATTCAGGACAAATTACTATTCCAACAGGTATGACTAAAATGGAATATTTGATTGTTGGAGGTGGTGGAGGTGGAGGTGGTCATGTAGCAGGTGATAAAGCTGGAGGAGGAGGAGGTGCAGGTGGTTTTAGAAGTGGTACTGGTTGGCCAGTAAGTGAAGATGAAGTCTATACAATAAATGTAGGTGGGGGTGGAAGTACTACTTTAACTGGTGCAGTTGTGGGAACTACTGGGACTGGTTCTTCAATTCAGGGAGGTTCTCCAGTTGTACACGTTGGTTCAAATGGTGGAGGAGGTGGCGCTTTTGGTCAACCTGGAGGTAGTTCAGTTGCTGGCGTTATTGGTGCAAGTGGAGGTGGTGGAGTAAGATCCGGAACAGGTGGTGCTGCAATTGCATTAAGTCCTTCTCCTGGTGGTCATTCACCTTCTCCTCCAGGAACAGAAACTGGTCCTTATCCAGTTCAAGGTCATGCTGGTGGAAATGGCGGAGCAGATGCAGGAGCAGGAGGAGGTGGTGGTGGAAATTCTGGAGGTCCTGGTAATGGTGGTGCAGGAGGTAAAGGTGTTTCATCTTCAATAACTGGCTCAGCAGTTGTATATGCTGGCGGTGGAGGTGGTGGTATGTATTCTGGATCAGGTGGAACAGGTGGAGCATTTCCAGCTCTAGTAAGTAGTTCGCCTGGTGGTGGTGGAAAAGGTGGAGATTCTGGTGCAGCATTTAATGCACCTACTGCTGAACAAGATGGAGTTATGGGAACTGGAGGTGGTGGAGGTGGAGCTTCTGGTGCTGCATCTACTACAAGAAATGGAGCCAGAGGTGGTTCAGGTTTTGTTGTCATAAAACTCACAGCAGAATAATAAAATTTTATAAATAATTTTTTATAAATAGTACCATACAATGGAGAAAACATGGCTACTATTTTCAATTTGTTCCTAGATCAAGGAACTACTTTTAAAGCAAATGTTACAATTAAAGACTTTACTGGATCTGTAAAGGATCTATCGGGGCATACTGCTCGTTCACAATTTAGAAGATCAGTTAAATCTTCAAATAGTTTTGCATTTGTAGCAACAATTCCAACTGGAACAGATGGGAACGTGTTTCTTACAATGAATTCAAATACAACTACTAATGTCACTGCTGCTAGATATCTTTATGATATTGAATTAGTTGCGAATGCTGCTCCTCACGAAGTTCAAAGAGTGGCAGAAGGAATAGTTGTAGTTTCACCGGAGATCACTAGATGAGTACAAGCAGACCAGCTTCAAGATCAGAGTTAATAGCCTATGCAAAAAGACAACTTGGTGATCCAGTTATTGAAATAAATACTGACCCTGATCAAGAAGAAGACGTATTAGAATTAAGCCTACAATTTTTTCAACAGTTTCATTTTGATGGTGTAGAAAGAATTTATTTAAAGCACGAAGTGACTGCTAATAACATTTCAGATAAGTACGTTACATTAAGTGATGCTATTATAGGCGTCGAGAGAGTTTTGCCTTTTGATTCAAGAACAAGAGGAATTGATTTATTTGATGTGAGATACCAATTATTACTAAACGATATCTATTCATTACAATCCACGGATTTAGTTTATTATGTGCAGATTCAGAACCAATTAGCACTTTTAAATCAAATGTTAGTAGGACAAAAACCTGTTAGATTTAATCGACATCAGAACAGATTACATATTGATATGGATTGGGCACAAGATACAGCTGTGGGTGAATTTATTATAGTTGAAGCATATAGAATATTAGATCCGGATACATTTACAGATGTGTATAATGATTTGTACCTAAAAAAATATGTAATAGCTCAAATGAAAAAACAATGGGGTAATAATCTTAAAAAGTTTTCTGGTGTTCAACTTCCTGGTGGTGTTACACTTAATGGACAAGTTATTTATGAAGAGGCTGTTCAAGAGATTCAACAATTAGAAATTGAAGTTGAATCAAGATATCAAGAACCAGTTGACTTTTTTAGAATGTAACAATGACTATTAATCATTACTTTCAATCTGGCGATTCAATTGGAACCAATAACGAACAGTTATTGCATGAAGATTTAATAATTGAATGCTTAAAAATTTATGGTTTTGAAGTTCTATATCTTCCAAGAACAACTGTTAATTTAGACACAATTCTAAATGAAGATGTATTGAACAAATACACACAAGCGTATCCATTAGAAATGTATCTATCAGATGTTAATGGGTTTACAGGCGAGGGAGACTTGTTAACAAAATTTGGTGTTGAATTAAGAGATCAGGCTACGTTTACAGTTTCAAGAAGAAGATGGGATCAATCTGTTGCAAGAGCAGGAAGTGTCCAATTAGCAACTCGTCCAGCTGAAGGAGATTTGTTATTCTTTCCAAAAACTAAATCATTTTTTGAAATAAGAAGAGTTGAAGGTACAGATCCATTTTTTCAATTAGGAAAATTATACGTTTATAATTTGTTCTGTGAGTTATATCAATACAGTTCTGAAAGAGTTGATACAGATAGGCTTGATGTTGATGATATACAAAGAATTGATAGCTTAGATATAAGAAACTTTGATTTACTTCTTGAAGATGGGAATAGAATGTTATTAGAATACAATACCGTATCTTCTATAATCTTAGAATCTTTTGAAATTACTGATAGGGATTCATTTGCTCAAAATGATGCATTTCAGACTGAGGGTGTTGGTATATTAGATTTTAGTGAAAAGAATCCATTTGGAGATTATAGATAATGTTAGAAAAATTTTATCACTCCACAATTAGAAAAGCTGTTATTTCTTTTGGTAATTTATTTAATAACATGTATATTGATAGAAGAAACGAAAATGATGAAGTTATACAAACTATTAAAGTACCCCTTTCATATGCCCCAAGACAAAAGTTTTTAGCGAGACTTGAAGCGGTTCCAGATACAGATGTCAAAAAAGACGTACAAGTAATTTTACCTAGAATGGGGTTTGAAATGTTGTCAATTGGATATGACCCAAATAGAAGAGTAAGTTATATACAACAAAACAGAAAAATATCTGGTAATTCGAATACTGCTGATACACAATATGCACCTTCTCCTTATAATGTTGATGTTGCTTTATATGTGTATGCAAAAAATCAAGATGATGGATTACAAATAATTGAACAAATACTTCCTTATTTCAATCCAGACTTTAATTTAAGTATTACTGCAATACCAGAACTTAATGTACAAAATGATTTGCCAATTATTTTAGAAAACATAAGTTATGATGACCAATACGAAGGTGATTTTTATACAAGAAGAATGATTATGTGGACATTAATGTTTACACTGAAATTAAACTTCTATGGACCAATAACTAAGCAAGGACTTATTAACTTTGCGAAAGTTAATTTCTTTAATGATGAAGAATTGAAAGAAAGAATGCAAAGATATAGTGTAGAGCCTGGAGCAGGTCAAACATCAGGAAATGTTACATCATTTATTGAAAAATTTGAGGACTTCTAATATGGATGAATTTAAAAAACTTGAAAAAATATTTAACATGCAACCTTTCGATCCTAAAAAGGATATTCCTAAACCTCCTCCTTTAGCAAAGATTGAAGAAACAAGTGAAGATAGAAAAGAAAGTGATTTTGATTTAACAAGAGATACAATAAGAGATCTTATTAATACTAATAATGATGCAATAAGAGAGATGATATCAATTGCTAAATCATCTGAGAAAGGTAGAGATTTTGAAGTAGCTGGTCAACTTATGAAAACACAAAGTGAAGTAGCTAAAGATCTTTTAGATATACATAAACAGTTAAAGGATATAGAAGATGATAAGACTACTATTAAAACTCAAAATAATATCTTATTTACTGGATCGACTTCGGATCTCATCAGACAAATCGAAGATAAAAGAAAAGAAATAATAGATGTCAACCCAAAAGAATAATTCATATAACGGAAATAGTAGTTTAAAACAAATTGGATGGGAACATCAATACACAAAAGAGCAAGTTGAAGAAATTATAAGATGTGGTTCTGATCCAATTTATTTTATTGAGGCATATTGTCAAATAGTTTCTCTTGATGCAGGATTGGTTCCATTTAAGCTGTATGACTGTCAAAAAGAAAAAGTAGCTACTATTATGGATAACAGAAAAGTTATCATAATGGAAGGTCGTCAGCAAGGAAAGACAATCACGTCTGCAGCTTGTATTCTTCATTACACATTATTCCAAACAAACAAAACAGTAGCAATTTTAGCAAACAAGTCAGCCTCCGCTAGAGAGGTTCTATACCGATATCAAATAATGTATGAAAATCTACCACTTTGGATGCAACAAGGTGTTAAAACGTGGAATAAAGGTGATGTAGAACTAGAAAATGGAAGTAAGATATTTACTTCTGCCACTTCTATTTCTGGCATTCGAGGTAAATCTGTTAACTGGTTGTATATTGATGAAGCTGCAATTGTACCTAACAATGTTGCTGAAGAATTCTTTACTTCAACCTATCCAACAATTATGGCTGGCGAAACAACAAAAGTTTTAATGACATCTACACCTTTAGGATATAATCATTTTTGGAAATATTGGAATGATGCAGTTGAAAATAGAAATGGTTTTAAAAGTTTACAAATTCCTTATTGGAAAATACCAGGTAGAGATGATAAATGGGCTGATGAACAAAAAAGAGTTCTAGGTGAGTTAAAATTTAATCAAGAGGTTCTTTGTACATTTTTAGGATCAAGTAACACTTTAATAGGTGCAGATACAATTGCTAAATTGTCTGCCAAAACATTTATTCATAGTAAAAATAATTTAGATGTTTTAGAAGCACCTGAACAAAAACATTTTTATTTCATAGCAGTAGATACTTCAAGAGGGGTAGGAGGAGATTATTCAGCATTCACTGTTATTGATTGCACTGAATATCCATTTAAAGTAGTTGCTAAATTTAAAGATAATAATATTACACCTTTGTTATATCCTGATATTATAACAAAAGTAGCAAAAGATTATAATAACGCTCATGTGCTTGTTGAAATTAATGATATAGGACAACAAGTGGCTGATATAATTTATAATGATATTGAGTATGAAAATATGATGTGGGTAGGTCATGATTCAAAATATGGTCAATTTCTTTCAAGTAGTGGAAGAAATGCAGTGTTAGGTTTAAGAACAACAAAACAAGTAAAAAGAATAGGATGTTCAACTCTTAAATCATTAGTAGAAGAAAATAAACTTTTAATCTTTGATAAAGATATTATTTCAGAATTTTCTACATTTGTTGAACAAAGAGGATCTTTTCAAGCAGATGAAGGATATCATGATGATTTAACAATGTCGTTAGTATTATTTTCGTGGGCCTCCAATGATCCTCTATTTAAAGATCTAATGAATGCCAATAATAGAGAGGCTTTATATAAACAAAAGATGGTTCAAATTGAAGAAGAACTTACACCATTTGGCTTTCTCAATAATCACCAGGAACCTGAATACGAAGTTTCAGGTGGAGACTTGTGGTTATCTGACAAATATCAAAAAGATTATCAAAAATTTTTAAAAGAAAAGATATTATAAATAAAAAAGTAAAACATTTTTGTTATGGTACATAACATTATTTAAGTTAAGGAGAAAATAATATGGCTTTCCAACTCTCACCAGGAGTTTTGGTTACTGAAAAAGACTTGACTCTCATAGTGCCAGCTATTTCTACAACAGCAGGAGGGTTTGTAGGAGCTTTTCAATGGGGTCCGGTAGATGAAGTAACATTAATTGATTCAGAGTCTCAGTTAGTAGAAAGATTTCAAAGACCAAACGATACGGTGTTTAAGTCGTATTTTACGGCAGCAAATTTTTTATCGTATGGAAACAATTTACAGGTTATAAGAACAGTTAGAAGAGGTGGTTTGAATGGAGTATCACAATTAGATGGAACAGGAGCACAAAACGCTGTCGCTAACATAACAGCAGGCGTTAGCAGAACCAGAGCACAAGTAGGAGCTAATGTTTTAATTAAAAA
>Ga0209336_10000067_pt1 | contig 49168 bp, 77 predicted proteins | sample LinPmetageLP32_FD_184042 | JGI IMG/M metagenome (GOLD analysis project Ga0209336, IMG submission 184042) | Marine viral communities from the Pacific Ocean - LP-32 (SPAdes) (version 2) | ecosystem: Environmental > Aquatic > Marine > Oceanic | place: Pacific Ocean | collected 2009-08-23
AGCTGCCTACTATTCATCTTAGTCTTAGTAGTAAGAGCCTGAAACGAATCGACTACCATAATATCGTTCTTCTCCATCTCCTTACTGATCGTATCGATATCGGTAACGTTAGCGATCTTAACACCTTTAACGTTAAGGCGCTTACAAGTAAAGGCTAGCTGGTAGCAGTTCTCCTCACCAGAAGCGTACGAGGTATCGTACCCTGCTTGCGATAGATGCTCTAGAAGCTGAAGGGCGAAGGTAGTCTTACCACAACCAGCCTGCGCGGTAAGAGTAATAGCGGCCCCGGGAAGGAGACCTTCACCGAAGAGCTTGTCGAAGTCCTGCACTCCGGACTTCATTCGATTAAAAAAGATCTCTGGGATCTCGATCTCACCAACGGCGGTGAAGTCTGTTTGATCTGTAATAAGTTTCATCTGCATAACTAATTATATCTGAGTTCCTAAAGCCACTCCTGGCATCTTGCTTCTTCGTGATCCTTTAAGGCCTTCTTAAGCCTTTCGTTAACGACCCGATCGTCGGGACTGTTGTTAGTATATCCAACGAGCCACATGAGCTCGTCTCTTAGCATTATAGCGGCTGAGCGCTCCTCTGTTAGTTTCTCAAAGTCTGTCTTCGGCATACTCTTATTATATTAAAGTTCCAATCTAGCGGCCTTGCTCTCCATCTTAATTGTGAGGAACTTAATAATGTCTTCTGCTTCAAATGGCTCATGCTTCTGAATATCTCTTACAACAAACTCAAAATGGGCTAGCATATTCTTCACTCCATCAATTGAATGAAGCCCATCTAATCTCTCAAACATCTCTTTATCCATACCTAATTATATTAGAGTTCCTTCAACCTACGCCCCGGGGCAAGTTCCCTTTCGGGAACCTCCTTTCTAGTAAGCTACATCTGACATCTCATCTCTCAAGAGATCTCTCAAGTTCTCGTATACTGCCAACCTTACACTCTCCATATCGATATCGACCTCACCATCTTCAATAAGTTCGGCCTTCTGCATCTCGACACATTCTTCAATTAATTCTTCCATACCTAATTATATCTGATTTCCTTTTTAAAGATTGTCAATTACATTTGCAATAGCATCTTTTACTTCTTGAGAAGGAGCTACCTCAAGTGCCTCTTCTAACAACTGCCAACATTCTCTCTCTTGCATACCTAATTATAACAGATTTCCTTTTTGCGAACCTATGCGAGAGCTCCCTTTTAAAGGAGCTCCTTCCTACTTATTAAAACTCTACCAACACATCATCATCTAACTTACTAATACTACTAACCATCTTACTAATTACTTCCTTCTTCTCTACACTCTCATCCCACTCCAATCTATCTTGAAACATAATATTTAAAAACTCTACATCCAAATACCTTCCTTCAATCGATTTGTCACATCCATCCTCATACAACTCATTACAGACATCATAATTGAATCCAACTTCCTTACAACTTACAACTTTAACTTCCTTCATAACTAATTATAACAGACTTCCTTTTTAAAACAAAAGGGAAAAGTGCGACGGGGCCCCCTCCAAAATTTAGGAAAACAACCAGTGGGTAGAAGTTCCTTTTACCACTTCTCCATTACATATACTACAAATAAGAAAATGGCGAGAAATATTAAACTTCCGAACACTATCCCTTCAAAAAACTCTCGATCGTCTCTCTTCATCTTATTATATTATACGCTAGTTCCTTTTCTTCTAAAAGATAACTAGCTGGATCCACCGTAGAGTGAGAGGTCTAATAGGTTGATTCGTACCCGTTATTTAGACATGTGGAGTGGACATGTCGATTCGATCAACCTGTAGTATCGATACCGCCGCTATTCAGTGTAAGCACAGTACCGTCAGGTAGTGTAGTAACATAAAGACCAGCTTGTGTAGTACAGTCTAGTGTTAAAGTGATTGTGTCTCCTATTGTGAATGTACCTTCTGCCTTAGGATTCTCTTTGTGCGCTTTATATTTTACCTGCATAATTTATATTTCTTTTGTATTACTGTATTTCAATATACGTACATGCGTATTATTTCGAGGGGGAAACTATTTCAACCTTGTAGAATGAAGGATTTAGAAAGATTACGAGCAGTTTAGTTTATAAGGTACATGCTCAGGTCCTTTTATTTATTTGTTGTTTTTGGGAAAATATCTATAGTTTTCTAACTACCTTTGATACTATACCTATTAGACATAGCCATAAGCGTTGGAGCCCACAGACCCACAAAGATACCTAATGACTTATCAGTATTTGTAGTATACAGATAGATAGAAGCCAGTACGGATACTAGTGATGCGATAAAGAACAGTTGGGATTTCTTATTATTCATACTCTTATTATACTAAAGTTCCCTTATACCATTCCATCCGGTTGTTTAATCAGACGTACTGATGTCCAAATACCGAATACAATCATAAACAAGCCTGCCGAACTTACTACTAGAGTGTTGGATGGTTTGTTTGTTACTGCTTCTAACACTCCTAGTACCATCGGAAAGAAGATACACAGGAGGTTAATTACTGCTAATGTTTTGTTGTTCATAAAATTACCAATTGATCTTACAATTATAACCAATAGAGTTACCTCTAGTCATCTGCCTCATACGGTTTCTGCGCCTACGTTCATCTTCTGCTTCTTTATGATACAGATCAGCATATGAACCTTCTGTTACTCTCTTGATCGTATTAGATCTTACTTGTTGTTTTGCTCCCTTTGCCATACTATTATTATAAGGTAGTTCCTTTACATGCCATCTGGGTATTCGGCATGTAAGTAGATTAATATGATTGCGACGAGTATAATCAACATTGTGTATAAAATTTTTTGCCGTGCTGCCTAGCAGTTGTTGTCTATACTCTAATGGATGGGTATAGTAATAGAAGATGATAAGTGCCATCTTTCCATTGATTAGGTGGGAATGCTTTCTTCTCTTTTTTCTCCTCCTCCTTCTCTTTCTTTACTGACCATACTAGATAGAGCCTATTAGAACCTTTCGGCGCTTTAACTGCTTTCTCTACTTGTGATCTAGTAATCGTCTTATCATCTGATGTAAACGTTACGATCTGCTTACGGTCTTTACCGGTTGCGATACGTACTCGTGATGCTTTAAATGTCTTTGTCAATGCCTCCCAGACATGAGTTTTACATCCGCCTCATGTTACTCCGGACATTACTGAGACGTACTTTGTTTGTCCGGTTGCTGCTGTTGTTAAGCCTATTAAGGCTACTAATGTTAATAATGCTTTCATCATATCTTATTATAGTAAATTGGTAGGAGATGTCCACCGTGCCACATGGATTAAAGCGTCGAGGCACTGGCCAACTCGTAAGTTAATCTCGCCATCTCCTTGCTGGAATTCTCTGAGGGCTCCAGACTGAACCCACCTTTGTTCATTATTTTTCGACTTATTCAAAGGCTTAACCGTGTTTATACTCACTTGTCGTACTATTATTATACTAGAGTTCCCTCGGAGTTCCCTCTAATACAGTAGTAAAATCTATTTCTTTTTGAACTCTTTGATCTTAAGCTTTCTTACGCGTAAGAACCTTCGTTCGGTTTTAGATGAGATACTTTCGTATCCTTCTGCTTCTTTAGTTAACTTCAGAGCTTCATCAAGTGAAGCTGCTGCTTTCATTCTCTCTACTATTCCAGTTGGTTTGTTCATAATCTTAAAGGTCTTTCCAGTTAGTAATAATATCAGCAGGTGAATTAGCTTCTAAGTTATTAGCTAGCGTTTGAATTAAAGGTCTCATCTCATCAAGCTCTTCTACAAGTCGTTGAGCATAACGAGCATCAGTCTGAGTAAAGTCTTCAACATCATTCATAATTAAAGCCTCTTGTAAGTCTTGCATAAAGAAGAACGCATCCCTAACGTAATGACCGCTAATCATTCTACGTCCTTGCTTATCTTTTCTTGCTGCCATAATACAGGTTTGCGTTATTTCTCCTACTCTCCGCTTTTACAATCTCGTAATCAAGACACATCTTATTAAGGTCACAACTTACAGGAAACTTACAACTCTTCGTCCGACAATTCTTCTGCTTGCTTAAGCTGGAATTCAACCCAGTCCATATCTTCTTTAGATACTTTGTTATCATTACTAATCTTTTGATCGTTTTTAATCTTCTTCTCCAGTTCTTGAATAAACCTTAGCTCATCTTGGAGGTTAAATTCATCTGCAATCTCTTTCTCTTTAGGAGACAGATGATCATCCATATTTACTTCTTTGTCTTCTGCTAATTCTTCACTTACAAGCAAAAAAATCTCATAGGCCTCTTCAAGCGATACTTTATTATCGATGGCGTAGTTAATAACTTCTTTCGGGTAATCCATATCTTTATTTACTAGCATGAACAGAAAACAACGCAGGAGATACTGAATAGATCCAACGGTTATTAACTTTCTCCCTATCTCCACCAAGCTGCTGAACTACCCGGTAGATATGACCATTCAGCCTATCGTTAAAGCTATCCCAATCCCATGTAGCTTTATACTCTTTCTTATAAAGCTTACGCAGATGAATAGAATCCTTTAAGCGCTCCTTTACATCTACTGAAGTAAATTTACCCATCTTAACGAATGCAATTCGAGTAAGTTGAGATGCTAGATATTGATCGAATGATGCTCTTTTCTTCATACCTAATTATATCAGAGTTCCAATTCTTCGCGCTTCTCACTCGCTAAGCGATGCTGATTCCAACGCTCTTCAAATGCTTGTTGATGAGAGATCTTCTCCCGGTTTTTCTCTTGGTCTTTTTCTTCAAATAGATTACGCACTCTGTCGTCTATCAACTTAAGAATCTCCTGTTTTAGTTTAGCACTTAACTCTTCGGGCATACTATTATTATATAAAAGTTCCGATGTATTTTGACAGCTAACGCGTTAAGAAGTTAGAATAAGTTTCAGATGAGATAGCATCTACTGAATCAACTCTAAAAGAGCGCCAGCCTTCTGCTTCTACATCATAAACGCGTACAGTCTCTTCTGTATTATAGGTAAAATTACTACCTTCTTGAGGATATTCTTCTTCCGGAATATTCTTTAAGTCAGTTGTACACTTCATCTTTCGCTTATCTCCATTCTTCTTAGTAAACTCGACAATTAGAATGTCTCCTCTACCCAATATGTGTTTAATTTCATTAATCATAATCTTAATCTGGTTGAATACCTTTAGCTACCATTTTCTTTACGTAGTGATTCCATTCTGCTGGGGGACCGGCTTTATCTGTTGAAAGCTTCCAATACTTCATTTCTGTAGGCTCGTTGCGTACCTCGTTAATAATCCTATCAATCAAAGCATCACGGCCGGCCTCTGAATTGAGATTAACATCTTTAAAATCCACAAGCGCGTTATGAAGCTTATCTCTTACATTCCTATGAGTATCATACATGACTTACCTCCCAGGGAACTACTTTATTAAGCTCTTCATAACTCTTACAGAGATCATGATTACTACAGAAGTTATCAAAGAACTCTTCAAACTCATCCTCACTCATCCATCTAATCATATCATTGAAGAAGTCAGAGTCTGCTGCCGGCATAATGCCTGGAGCGCAAGTCTCAATGAGGAATTCTACTTTCTCGAATCGGTTCATACTATAATTATATCAGAGTTCCTATCGCTGCTGTGACTTAGTCTGCCAACCACGCTCAAGTCCATAAATGAATGCTTTCTCTAGCGCCTCTTTAACATCCCAGACACTCAGCTCATGAAAGTCTTCACTATCAGAATTCTTAGTTTTAAGCGTGTTAATATTCAGAACGTCGTTGGCAATTTGCGTTAGCATCTCTTCGTTGTGGCTCATATCTAATTATATCAGAGTTCCCTATCGCATTGCGCATATTAACGCAGTAGTCGTTACAGTGATGAGTATAAGATCGTACATTACTTCTTTATTTATTTTACGAAAGTTGATTACTTTGAAAACTGAACGTCTTCGATAGTAAATTCAACAGCTCGTCTCAGATCATGCAATTCTTTATCAACTTTAGCAAACCTCTGTTCAATAATTGCAGCATACGCTTTAATCAACGAGACTTTATTATCGATGCTGTAGTTAATGACTTCCTCTGAATGATTATTTTCTTTCATACCTAATTATATCTGAGTTCCTTATCTATCTCCAATAACCTCTCATGAATTTGGTCATCTCTATGTAATTCATCGCTCTCTTTCCTCCGTATTGTATTGTCTCTGTAGGAACTTCTCCCCAATCCTCACATAAATGATCCCACATTATAGGATCAGTCTCTTCTGCTGGAGCTTGTTGTCGAGTAATATCTGCATACTCTTTAACAACCTTATTATACTCTTCAAGCCTGTTCTCCTCTCCCCCTCTTATTTCCTCCGCTAACTCTGATATTCTTAAAACTATTTCACCTCTCTTTTTAAATTTAGGCTTAGTTGTTCGCTTGTAAGTTTTCATATTTTATATACTCCCACCTAGCCTCTCCCTTTCGGGTTGTAGGCGTGAAGATTTTGACGCCTCGTTATTTGCTAGGAGCAGGCCTGAGCGGGATTCGAACCCGCATTCCTCTATAGACGCTCGCGAGCGCACATCACGGTAAAATGCACTTTACCGATATGGGTTTTATATAGAGGTCTTACCTTATTAGATGATCAGGCCATATTTTGTTTTTATATTATACTGTAGTTCCTAAAGTCCTCGACCATCAAACTCTATCTCGTTTTCTACTGTCTCGAGCATCTCCTCAACAATATCTTTAATCTCTTGTTCTTCGGGCATATCTAATTATACGAGAGTTCCTATCGAGCGTTCGTTACTGATGTTTCTGAATAGATTACTCCATTACCATCAGCGCTGCTTCCTACTTGAGCACCAGTGGAGAGATCAAAAGCTACTAAATCTTCGTGATGATCTCTATATGCCTCAATGTATCGTAAAGCTTCTCCTAACGTTTCAGTTAGTTCGAGTCGTTCATTAGTATAGTCATTAACGATTCGAACTTCAAAACCTTTCAGTTGAGAGGCTTCAATAATTACAGGCTCTAAAACCTGTATATCTTCTGCAACATTCTCTTCTTTATTATCATTAACCGATAATGCATACTGAACATACAGGATGGTTAGTACGAAACAAACGAATATTCTTAGTTCTAGGGTATCTTTTTTCATAAATTAAACTGGTTCAGGGTACAGTTGATTCCAATCTTCAGGAGAAACTCCGGAAATAAGAAACTCCCTTTCATCTGCTGAAAGATAAGGAAGAGCGTCTTGAATATTAACTCCACCCTTTTTCCACCTAACATAATCGTTAGGATTCATCTCAATCTCCATAATATTGACCCTTCCAGTCACAGGAGAAGTTTTTTCTATCTCATACTTTTGCATACCTAATTATATCTAAGTTCCATCTTCAATCTCTTTAAGCCGAGTTTGAGTATAACCATTCTTCTTTTCAATTTCATATTGAAGCAGAAGATCTACTTCTATATCTCTTAGATAACGTTTCAAATTCTTTCTAAAGTTATTCTCCGTATGAGATACTTCTTCAATCCTCGAAAAGATTCTATGAAGCATTTCTGAATATGTCCACTCAATGTTCTTAATCATCTTACTAATATTCTTTCTGATCTCCATGTGCTTCAGCATCATCCCAACCAGATTTATATTCCTCAACCTCTTTCTCTGTCATATCACGTTCAATAATCTCAGGAGAGTTGTATGTATCTCCCATGAAATAATGAGGCTTATAAGGCCTACCGTAATAATAATCAGCTGTTCCTCTGTCGAAGGGTCCTCCATGTCTATGTACGAATGTTGTTAGTTCTTCTTTATTAAATTTCGGCATACTATAATTATATCAGAGTTCCTAAAGGAGTTTCTTCTTCAGATACTGTTCAGGAGTAGCTAACGCATTTCGGAAATTAGAGAGATCAACAATAATATCATCTAGGACTTCTCTCATATGCTGATGTTCTCTACTGCTTTCGATATTACCTCTTACAAAATCCATAATATGCTCTTCAATATTTTCATGAGGCATATAAACTCCTTCTTCAATAGGCTCAGAGCTATAAGGGGCTTCAGGAAGAACTGCAAAGTCTCCGTTTTTAAGATGCATAACGTCGTTGTTCATACCTAATTATATCAGAGTTCCTTACTGGTTTCGCTTTCGTAATAATCTTCTTCGTCAAATGGCGTTATCTCTTCAAAATAACTGACTAATACTTTATCTCCAGCCTCATCATATGTAAATGTTTCCTCTGTAATGAGACCATCCTCAACGATGCGTTGAAAAATAACTCTGCCGGCCTCATCCCGAAGGCAGCCGGCAGAGTTGTCATCTAACTTTTCCACTCTGAATCTCGTTTAATCGACTTGATCGTTTCAACTACTTCATTATGATGAGCGATAATCTCTACTTTCTTTTCAATTTCTACGCCTAGATCAGGATGCTCTCCTATAGCTACTTGATTATTCAAATAGGTTTCTAGATCTGCTCTAGCGATATCTCGTAGAGCTTCGTGCTTTTTCTTAATTGCTTTTAAATGTGCGTTCATTATTTTAGGTTCTTACTTTCTTACTTATGGACTAGAGTAAAAGCTACGCTATTTGCTCCTGGTACTGCTTGAATATCAGCATCAATTAACTTTACTTGAACATCCGGCCCATCAGCGGTTGCACAAGTTCCTATCTTTCCGATAACTACTTCTGAAAAATCATTAATGTTACCATGTTTCTCAAAAAATTTGATATGCTCTTTAAGCTCTCCTAATCTCATACTATAATTATATCAGAGTTCCTATCTAGCTGTCTTCCTTACTTACAAACTCTTTCTCTGTAAGGGTCGCTAAAAATCCTTTTTTCTTAAATTTAGCTACTTTTTTATGAGCTGTAGCATAACTGAATGGACCGATAGCAGCTACTCTTTCAAAACGGTGATCATAGATTTCGACAATATATTCTTGGTCTTTCATATTCTTATTATACATGGGTTCCTTTTAAAAATGGCACGCTCTATAGGATTCGAACCTATGACCCACAGCTTAGAAGGCTGTTGCTCTATCCATCTGAGCTAAGAGCGCTTATTTCAAATTAATTATACCAGAGTTCCGAAATTTACTTCTCATAACGTTTACCGTCAAATACACATACAAAATAAAGAGGATGTTTCCATGTATTTTTTACTTTATGAAACATTCCATTAGGAATTAAAACCACATCGCTCCCAGCAACAGAAAACGTTTCTTCTCCTAGAGTCATTTCTCCATATCCATACTGAAAGAAATAAACCTCTTCTTGTCCTTCATGACTATGACCTCTTGTCTCTTTACCTGGTTTTAAGAGTGTACTACTTACTACTAGGTTTTTAAGATGTTTATTATCTTTAAGTAAGTACGTCTCGTTATCTTTAACTATTTCACCACCAATATTATTAATAGGTACCTTCACCTCACATATACCAATCTACCTTTATATTCTACCCTCTAACGTCTCTTATTCAAGGCGCCAAATCTTATTTTCCTGATCATAATTACTCCAGGGCTTTTCAGCAAATACTATACCCGCAACTAATTTGTTTAAATGGTTATCGTTTAAAGTATTCAGAACCTTTTCAAATGTTTTTATATCTTTGTATGAAGAAGAAGATTTTTCATTAATAAGCTCCATTATCTTATCAATCTTTTCTTCCTTATCCATACAATTATTTAGGTCTTCTAGACCTTAGTAACTGTATGTTAACTATCTTTTTCCTCCATGATATTCTACAGCGTGTCCTTCTTCTAGAAGCATCTTATTAGCATTACTCTCATCCTCATTAGGACTTATAAGCTCTCCTAATAGCCTACCGAACTTACCTTTCTTATCAATTGAAGTTCTGATAACCATCTTATCACCCCATGAAGCTAAAATATCAATCAGTCTAGCTTTGGCAGCCAGCCCTTTTGCTTTCTCTTCTAAATCCCTCGTTCTGCATTCAGGAGTATTAATACCTTTCAATCTAACTCTCTCTTTAATGTGCATGTTAAACCCACAGTCAATTGTTACATCTACTGTATCACCATCGACAACTCTTCTTAACTCTGCATTGTATTCGTACATGTTGTTATTTATTTGTCTGCTAGTGGTAATTCAACAGGAGTCCATACATTATTAACTCTAATCATGTAAGGTACAGTTGAACATTTACCTGTATCATCATCCATCGGAAATATTAAGATGGAATCATATTTTTCAAATAGCTCGTCATTAAGCTTTCTATTTTTTATACTCGAACAGGAAGTAAGAGTTAGTGCGAGAATTATATATTTAAACATTATCTTAGTGCTGGTCGATATGAGCGGCAAACTACTCTTCTAGGGGCTCCTCTATATCTAATATAATCTGGTCTAGTATCAAATCTATAATTAAATTGATACAAGTGATTAGTCGGTAGAACTCTATAATAACGAGGGGTAGGAGTAACAGTCCTTACCGTATACGTATCAAGAGTACAGGATGATAATAATATGACTGATAGTAGAGATAGAATAATTGATTTCATGATGCTTTATGATCTGTAATCATATTTAGTAGCTTTCTTATAGCTTTAGCTTCTATCTGACGAATTCTTTCCCTCGTAACAGTATAAGTATCACCAACTTCTTCAAGAGTTCGCTTAATACCATCGTTCATACCAAATCTCATCTTAAGTACATCTACCTCTCTATTCGTTAGAGAACTTAAAGTAAACGTTAAGTTATCTTTCAGAACTTCGAAAGCAGCATCTGAGCTACTATCGGTATTAAACTCTCGTTCATCTTCAATAAAGTCAGCAATAGTAGTATTACCACTATCACCAACAGGAGCATCTAGAGAGATAGGATGCATAGCAATCTTTAGAATAGACTTAACCCGAGTAGCAGGCATTTTAAGCTCATGAGCAATCTCTTCTGCAGAAGGTTCACAGCCTCCAGATTGAAGCAGCGTACGTTGAACTCTAAAGATCTTATTGATAGTATCAATCATATGCATAGGTACACGAATAGTTCTTCCAGTCTCTCCTACACATTTAATAATAGACTGCCTGATCCACCAAGTAGCATAAGTAGAAAACTTATAGCCTCTCTTATATTCAAACTTCTCTACAGCTTTAATCAAGCCGAGATTACCTTCTTGAATCAAATCAAGTAAAGCTACCCCTCTATTAGTATACTTCTTAGCGATACTTACCACTAGTCTTAAGTTAGCCTGAGCCATCTCACCCTTAGCTTTACTCATATCTCTTAATGCTTTACTCATAGTAGATTTACTACTATCACCTACATTATTACAAAGACTAAGCTTAGCCATTTTCTTAAAGCTGAATCGCTCATAAAGCTTTTTAGCCTTCGCTTTACTACATTTACCTTTATGAATCTCTACTCTAGATACTTTAATCAGATGACGGAGACCTTTCATATACTTCTCCTTAGAAGGAGTATCTACGACTTCATCAAGTCGCGTCTTACCATTTAAGATATCTTTAGCTACTTGCTCGTAATTCTTAAAGCAGTTTTCATCTGAATAGAGAATATTGAAAGCCTTATTCTCAGCAGTCTCGATTCGTTTAAAGATTTCAACTTCTTGCTCCTTAGTTAGGAGCTCCGTCTGACCCATTTGCTTCATATATGCGCGGATAGGATCGTTCGCGCGTTCTTTAGTTTCTGGCATTATCTAATTATATCTAAGTTCCTTTAACGTTTTTAACTCCACATAATATAATCTCTTTTACAACTAAGTTCAACAAGAGATTACAATTATTTTGCATGAAGTTCCTTTTTAAAATGGTAGGAGCGGTGGGATTCGAACCCACACTGTACGGATTTTAAGTCCGTTGTCTCTGCCAATTGGACTACGCTCCCGATGGTGCGCCCGGTGGGACTCGAACCCACGACCAAGGGTTTATGAGACCCCTGCTCTAACCACTGAGCTACAAGCGCTTTCATAAAGTTATTATATTATAGTTCCTTTTACAAAAAAGCTATGGAATTTTAGCTAATTTTAATAAATATTTCTATGAGCGAATTTGATAGAGCAGCTAATGCAATCCTAAGAGGATTGAACGAGAATTTTATTAACAGTGCAGATGATGCTATCCAGCATCGGTGAGCTAAGACTATTGCACATCCAGGTCTGGGTGAAGAAGACGAAGAGTTTCGTGTGATTGATCATAGCTTAAATGCTGATGGTATTGTAGAAGAGTACTACGTTGATTACAAAGATGAGTTAATCTCAGTACCTGCTGATGAAGCTAAGGTAATAGTTGCTGAGAGTCACGGTGATGAAGAAGAGGATGCCAAGAAAGAAGATGAGGAGAAAAAGAAGAAGAAGAAAGATCATGACGAAGATCATGACGAAGATGAAGAAGAGCTTAACTCAATTAGAGAGGCTTATGGACTTAATAAAAAGAGAAAAGGTCCTCATGGAGAGAAACCTAAACTTAACTGTAGATCAGTACACGCTATTAACTATTAATTAAACTTAACCATAAAAAAAGAAAGCCTCCTTTCGGAGGCTTTTTTTATGAGCAGATATTTCTACTAAAGTTCTTTAACGCCGATCGCGCACCATTCGGAATAAAGTACTTCTTATTTTCATTCCAACTCTCCTCAGAGTGAATCTCAATTTCGGCACCAGTCTTATGACTATATACCATTCTACCTTTCGGACGAGAGACATCAGGACCAGTATGCGCACATGAGGCACAGTTTTTAAACCCGAATTCAACTCTAGCTCTTTCAACTTCTCGTCCACAATTTATACAATTTCTAATATTATCGTTTACCATGCTGCGTAAATAGCTTGCGGACTATCTTCAAAGTCCTTACGTTCTTTCTCTTTCATCTGATACCAAGTAACCATCATCTCTTCTTCACGGATCTGATCCTCCTTAAAGTCTCTCATTTCTCCGTAAGATAGACCATGCCTCTTAGCGTACTCTTTATCACTATCAATAAGTTCTATCGTCATACTATTATTATAGCGACGTTCCTTTTTAGTTCTACGAATTAAACTTCGCATACCAATCCATAATCTCGTAATGAAAATCTTTCTCAGAGATAGTACTCTTGCTTTCAATAAACCATTCAGGTTCACTATTAGCAGGCTTCTCATAGATATTAATCTGCTCTTCAATAGGATCGTGACGAAATATATATTTTCCAATTTGACCTTCCATTATATTAGACTTAGTTCCTCGGTTACTAGTTTAGTTAAGTACAAGTGGCAAAAGATATCTAGTTCATCAGATATATTTTTACCAACAATATTATTATCTACATAATAAACTCTCATTTCAGTTATGCAAGGTATAGATTTCTCAAATTCATAAAAGGTATGAACTAATATCCCGGGTCCATATTCAGACTCCGGGATATAAGTTCTATGAATATTTATCCAGCCCACGTGATTGCTGGTTCTTTTAGCACTCTAAGCGCTTTAGTCGAGAGCGTATTACCCATAAGAGACCTTACGAGCTTCTCAGGCGTTTGCTTCCTACTATGAGTTTCATACTCAGTAAAGGCATTAAGAGCATCCCAACGAGACTCTCCAACGTTACCTTGACCACTCTGATAGAGCTCTACAATCTTCTCGCGATTATTAATTCTACGAGTCGACTCGTCCTTCTCTACTGGAATGAGCAGTTGAGTAAGTTTAGCCATCTGATCTCTAGAGAACTTTTGATTCTTTAGAAACTCAACAGTCATATTAAAGCCTTTGAAGTCTTCAATATTTTTAGCAATCCTACCAATCATACGCTCAACGTTTGATTCAAAGGTTTGAGAGTGACGAAGATTATCTTCTCGCCTCTTTTCAATTAGATGGAGAGCATTATCACATGCAATTCGATTAGTAGAAGGAGCACATTTATTAGAGTTCATTCCTGTATTATCCATTACTGTATAGAAATAACCATCTACTTTATCTCCATCAACATCGATAGGATCTCCTAACTTAGACTGAACTACAACACGCTTACCTTCACCAGCAAAAGTATAACCTATATGATCAATACCCCCTACCCTATCACTAGCAGTATCTAGAATATCAAACATTTCCTCCATTTGAATTGGACGATACTTCTTACCGCATGCACCTAGGTGAGCGCCGTTATCGGAGCGTTCAAGAGCGAATACTCCGTTATGTTCACCGCGATCATTTTGAAGCGGTACTTTATTTACCTCAAAGCGAGGTACTTCTTCTAGCGTTTTGATTTCTGTTAAGAATCCCATTTTATTTCTTCTTTAGTTGTTTTTGTTTACTCTCTTATTTTAACCTAGTTCCTTTAAGTTAAATCGTTCAAATTTTGCTTCAGCATTCTTAAATGCATCGTAAATCTTAAGTACTTCAGTAGTTAACTTCTCTTGCTTTCTAGCGTCTCTTTCTTCTTTAGAGTTATAGTAAGCATTATACGAAGCGAATCTAGCTACATAAGTAAAGTTAAAGATATATTCTTGAAACGCATGTCTTAACTCATGCAAAATACTACTAAATGTATATCGTCTATTACCTTCAGTATCCAAATCCATCTTATAGGTTCGTAATCCTCTAGATACTCTCTCCATAGTAGATTGTTCTTTCACTCTACTCTTCCAGACTTTCACATCTACATATATCTTACGATTGAACCCTGCTTCGAATATCTTCGTACAAATATCCCCTAATAAATCGAAATCAATCTCAGTTTCCTTGAGTATTCCTTTCGAAGGTATAAAATTAATCATCCTATTTTCTTAATAACTGGTTTGTTAACTCCTTCCGACTTAAGTCGGTCTCTAACTTTAACTGCATCCTTATAATTATCAATGTGTTCCTTATGAAAACGGAGTAGACCTGATACCGTTTCCCGGTATTCAATAATATATCTACCGTATTCAAACGGTTTTATGGGCGGTCTGCGCCTGTTCATACCTTAATTATAACAGAGTTCCTTACATTTCCACTAAATAATGATGTGTTAGAAGATAAATTATTGGAGAATAGTTCCGAAAAACAAAAGAGACTTTTGGGTCCAGCGGAGCGTGCGTATAAAAAACCGGATATTGGCGTAGAAATTAAGAATAAATCTGCTTACTATGTGATTAGAGACTGTGCTTTGATCACAAGTAAGTTTTTAGTATTGCATATTTGGAATGCTTATGATGATCCTTTCAAAAGCTTAGAAGGTAAATTTACTAAAGATGACATCCAAGACTTTTTTAAGAGAGCTAAAACAGATAAAAACGTTAATAATATCAAGAGTGTAATTATTTCCGCAATGAGAGATAAATTTGACACTACTACAACTTCTAAGTCATTTGACTATTCTCAAGAAGAAGATGATATATATGGCTACTACGGAGATACAGAAGAGAGTAACGACGACTTCGTAGAAGAAGAAATGACTGAAGAAGAAATGTTCTTAAAGTTCTTCAAAGTTAGCTAAACTCAAGCTTAATAGCCTTTGACGTACCAGCTAAACCTAGATATACATCTTTATCTTTTACTAACGCATGCGTAGAGTATCCTGTACCCAAACTCATAATTCCTGAACCTTCTTTAACTGTGGGAGAATCTCCTTTAAAGAAGCATTCATAATCTCTCCATTGTATTTCATTTGTATGTGGATTGATTCTAAAGCATAATGTATCAGCCCAGAACGCGCTATATACCCATCCATCAGGTCCTAAGAAGCCATGGAAGTTTTTATTCTTATTAGCTATATCAAGATACTCAGAAGGTAAATTAACTTCCTCATAAGAGTCATCAACGCAGTTAATAATTAGAATCTTCTTTCCTTGTCTAGGTAAGCAAAAGACTTTATCTACTGCCTCAACATAGATTGCACCTATGTACTTATGCGTCCATCCTGACACTCCAGATGTAACAGGAGCTCCTTTTAAATATTTGAATACTCCATTCTTATCTATTTTTGCGATACTTTTTCCTAAAACTTGAGGCATATAAATCTCTCCTTTTTTATCTGTAGCAGCACCCCAGATGTGATTACAGCCTCCTATTCCACTATATGCAGGCTTTTCAGGAGTAAATGATGTTGTTTCACCTGTCTTAGTATTATAGGTATAAATCTTTAACGTTCTAGTATAAGAAGGCATATAGATGATACCATTTGTACCTTCTGCGCCTGATCTAACTTGAGGCGTGGATGTGTATTTGTTTTCAAGAGTAATAGCTCCTGTACGTCTATCTAACTTACCAATAGATGTTGTATATGCCGGCATGAAGTAAGTATTACCGTCAGAAGCTTTAACGGTGCCAATAAATCCTTTATGACCTTTCTCTTCTCTTGTAATTTTATCTAAGACTGTATCAGTCTTAATATGCATATCAGATTTATATCCTAAAGAGTGGATGACGTTTGAATCATCCAAGGCCATTGTACGGGTTTTAGTTAAGTTACCTACGATTTCTCCAGCTAGATACTTGAATTTTGGCCATGATTCGGTTAAGCCACGAGAAAAAAAACCTGAATTAGTATTGCAGGTAGTAGGTGTACAAGTATCTACTTTACAAGTAGCTTCTGTTTGTACAGTACTGCAGCATGAGCAACTTGAAGTTGACTGACATGAAGAAGGCGTACATGAGCAACAAGAGCTTGATTGGCAGGGAGCAGGTGTACATGAGCAACATGAAGCTGTCGTGTTAACTGTACAACAACAAGAGCTTGCTGTACAACAAGCAGATTGAGATTTTTCTGGAGGAGTTGAGTCTACATTAACTGTTACAGGAGCCGTATCAACTTTTAAAGTCTCCAGCTCTTTGATAGTATTTTGTAAATCATCGATTATAGAATTAATTTTACCCGTCTGGCTCATTAAAATATTTAGTCATAAAGCCTTAAGACTCAACAATATCTATCCAGATCTATATTTCTCTACGTAATACTTAATAGTCTTACCTAAACTAAATTTACTTTGCTTCTTAACAGCTTTCAAGTTATGTTTAGAAGTAAGTTGGTATTTAAAATCATGACCTTTTCTATCGGATACAAACTCGATATAGTCGTTACCTTTTCTTTTGAAAGCTGGATACTGAAGTTCAACTCCTTTAATAATTTTCTTAATTAAATCTAAATTATTAATAACCAAATTACCTACTACATTATAGAGATTATCTTTACCTTTTAAAGCTACTTCTATAATAGCTTTAGCATGGTCTTCAGCATGAATCCATTCTCTAATATTATCTCCCTTACCGTATACAGGAATCTTATTACCTGATATAATAGATCTTATTACTGTAGGGATTAATTTTTCATCACCCTGTCTTGGACCGTAGTTGTTACAGCATCTAGTTATAGCTGCATTAATCTTAAACGTTTCGATATAAGACTGTACAAGTAAATCTGAACCGGCTTTAGTAGCCGAGTATGGCGACCTCGGAGCAATGGGGCTCTCTTCAGTAAACGGTGGGTCATCTTTACCCAAGTGACCATAAACTTCATCAGTCGAAACATGTACCATTCTACAGTTATGCTTACGAACTAATTCTAATATTTTAGCTGTACCAACTAAGTTACTGTTAACAAATGAAAGGGGGTTATCAATGGATCTATCTACATGAGACTCAGCAGCTAGATGAATAACATAATCGACTTGCTTGCTAATAAACTCTAGAGGATTGGCCATATTTAACCTCCAATGATCATCATTAGATATATCTATAAAATGATTTTGTACTCTTTCATCTTCAATAATATTTTCCTCAGAAGAACCAACCCCCATCTTGTCGATATTATAAATAAAAAGATTATCATCCTTACTCTTTAGAAGTTCTTTCACTACATATGACCCAATAAAGCCACACCCTCCAGTTACAACATATGTACTCATTTCTTCTTAATAATATCAGGATTCTGTTTAATTGTTTGTATCGTAATTAAGTCTTTTATTCTTGTAGTTGACCACTCATGCGACCTTGTAGTATAGATTACCCTTGGAGGTAAATCATCACCTGTAAAAGGTTTACCGATATAATCTTCTCCTAGTATTCTTATATCTGGTTTAAAGAATTTTATTAAATCGTATAGCTCTTCTTCTGTTTGATACATATATACATCATCAATGTACTGAATAGCCATTAAGGTTTTATACCTTTCATAATAAGGAATTACAGGCTTGTATTTAGTATACCTGGTAGCAGAAGGGTCTTGTTGTAGAAATACTAAAAACTTATCACAATGTCTTTTAGCTTCTTCAAAAGTATAAATGTATCCCGGGTGCAATAAATCAAAACTTCCAGCTGTAAAGCCTACAATATCTCTATTCATCCTTTATTATATTATTCAAAGCTTCACGAATAGCAAGTTCTTCAAGAAGAGGGAAGAATGAATAATCTTTTTGTAACTTAGTAGTATCTAACACACAATTAGATCTATTCGCTTTACAATTTAACTCTTCAAATTGAACCCATTCCCAGTTAGGGTTACCTAACTTAAACGACTTCATAAAATCGATTACACCATCAGTAGATAGAGCCTGAGGCTGAACAAAGTTAACAATATCTTTTTCTTTAGTTTCTCTACCTTTACTAACTATCATACTAATAAATTTAATTAGATCAGGCATATATGTTTTAGAGTTTTTAAGATTGATTAAGTTATCATAATTTTTAATTTTAGTAAGGTATGATCTTTCATGAAGCTTATCGCAGAAAGGCATACGAACTCTTAAAATTAAACCATAATCACTTCCTAATTCATAAGCATGCTTGCTCTTAGAATACGTAGATGACTCTTTACTATACAGTCCAAAGTTTGGCTCGTCTTCTTCATCGTATTGTTTTTCATAGCCTGTATAAATGCAACCAGATGAAATATGAATATAATTTATATCTAAACTTCTACAAATCATACTCAATCGTAAAGGAGCAAAAGTATTTAACTCATAACAAAGTTCAGGTTCTAACTCACCTTGATCAACATTAGGTCTACCTGTAAATCCAAAAGCGTTAATTACATAATCGAATGCAGAGCTTTTTAAGAACTTATCTAGATCTTTTGAATTAGTATAATCTAAAAAGTCTTTCTTAGCAATAACAACATCATGCTTCTTTTTAAGTTCACTGTAGAGGTAACCTCCAACGTATCCATATCCAAGTATTAGTATCTTTTTCATTATATTTCTAAAGTATTAGACTCATAAATTTTACTATGAGTATTAGTACATCTTATAAACGTAGCACATTTACTAAGATGTTTAAGCTGACTTGCACCTACATACGTACAAGTACTTCGTAATCCTCCAAGGATGTCTTGTACAACGTCCTTAATCAAACCTCTATAAGGTAACGCAACTCTTCTACCTTCTGATGTTCTATAATCTTTAAGCCCTCCACTATGCTTCTCATTAGCAACCTTACTGCTCATTCCATAGAACTCTACATAAGATGCACCATCCTTCTCGATTACCTCACCGCCTCCTTCTTTACAACCAGCTAACATCGAACCTAACATTACAAAATCTGCCCCAGCGCCAAACGCTTTAGCAACATCACCCGGCGAAGTACATCCTCCATCAGCAATAATATGGCCATCTAATCCATGAGCAGCATCAGCGCATTCAGCAATACAACTAAACTGCGGATAACCTACGCCAGTTTTAATTCTCGTTGTACATACACTTCCTGATCCTATACCTACTTTAACAATATCTGCTCCAGCTAGAAGTAGCTCTTCAACCATCTCACCAGTAACCACATTACCAGCTATAATATTAGTATGAGGTAGAAACTCTCTAACTTTCTTAATAAAGTCTACAAAGCTTTGACTGTATCCATTAGCAACGTCAACACACAAAAATTTAAGAATACATCCTTCAGTAAGTAGAGCTTCCTTCAAGAAGATTAATTTATTAAAATCTAAATCACTCTTACCTATAGTAACAGCTACGTTATGTTCTCTTTGAGAAGTTAGTTCTGCAATTAAAGTTTTCTTTCCTAGTGATTTTTTTAAGCAAGTAAACAATCCTATATCAGATAACTCTTTTGAAACCTCTACAGTTCCTACCCCATCCATATTAGCAGCCATAATAGGAATGCCAAAATATGTTCCGCCATGTTTAAACTTATACGATCTATGAAGATCAACTTCTTTTCTTGACGTTAGAGTAGATCGCTTAGGTCTAATCAACACATCATCGAAATCGTACTTGAGCTCAGTTTCTATTCGCATGCCTATCTAATTATAAGGCATAAAACGAATAATCAAGACAAAATATGATCTCTTATATTCTCTATTGTTACTTCATCCTCTTCAATAGCACTAGCTATCTGATCTAGAAAAGTACCTCCTAGTTCAGATAATTCAAAATCTTCTGTACTCTCTAACAAGTCCTTAATTTTGTAAATTTGCTCCCATAAATTTTCCGTCTCCGCGTCAAACTTTTTAAGTAAAGAATTTCGTTTCATATTGCTATTTATTAATTAAATATAATTAATGTCATTCTTATCAGAAGTAAACTTAATTTTAGAGAAAGTTGGTCCTTATAAGCCAATTAACCTACCATATAAATTAAATGCATTGGAGCCTGTAGTTAATAAACAGACAACAGACTTTCATTTTAATAAGCATTACAAAGGATATGTTAAAAAATTAAATGCGGCTATGGGGGCTAGAAGAAAGATACCTCTTGTAGAGCTAGTTAAAAATATTGACAACTATAATGATAAAGTAAGAGACAACGCTGGCGGAGCTTACAATCATCAATTATTCTTTAACATGATGAAGCCTGGTGGCAGTGACTTTAACGGAGAGATTGCTGATAGGATCAAAAAACGCTTTGGTACCTATGCAAAATTTAAGAAAGAGTTTATTGATAATGCAGCAAGTCAATTTGGTTCAGGCTGGGGCTGGTTAGTCGAAAAAGATGGTAAGCTCGATCTAGTTAAGACTCCTAATCAAGATAATCCTCTAATGCATAATATGGGTAAGCCTATATTAGGGGTAGATGTATGGGAGCATAGTTACTACCTAATGTATGGACCAGATAGGAAAGAATGGTTAAGCAAGTTTTTCGATATTGTTAACTGGGACTTCTGCTCTGCGCTTCTGCATACTAGCTAAGATCGCTTCTACTTCCGCTTTCATATAATTTACATGATAAGCTAAAAATCTATCATCTTGTAAGTAATAGATTACACACTTCCTACATCTCTTACCAGACATTCTTTCATAGAGGTAAGCATATAAAGATAGCTGCAAACCATATAAATTAAACTCACAGTTATGTAAATGACTTACAGGGTCTTTCAATCTCTCACTAAAGGGTGAGCTAAATCTAAAACGTTTATTAGTTTTAAAGTCACCAACAGTAAACTCGTTTTTATGTTCATAAATTAAGTCTGCAGTACCAGCTATTTTAAACTCTTCATCATAAAGTAAATTTTCACATAATACGTTTTTAAAAGAATCGATAGAGCGTTCTGCAGCTTTATCATAAGATTTGCATAGCCAACCATAATTCTCTCTAACATCACCGAAACTGATATAATCTTCTAAAATCTTATGAATATCAGTCCCTCGGTTACATGCTCTTACTTTTTCTTTCTCCCACATTTCAAGAACAAATTCTTGAGATATGCCCTCTCTATTAGCTACCCTTTTAGAATGACCATCCCTATCAAAGGGCTGCTTATACTCACCGAGTAAAGTAGTTACTGAAATAAACTTTTCCTTAGTATCTTTGTGCGTATAGGTATGAGACGCTTCATCAAACTTTATCTTCACTATCTATTATTATATACTGATTATATGAAAGTCAAGAATTTATATACAACTCTCTAGATCTACGTAAGTTTATCCATAAATATATAAAATGGAACCTGAAAAATCCTTGCTTAAAGAGTTCCTCCAAGGAGGCTGGGTTGTACCTTTAATTGGTGCAGGTGCTATGTTAGCACGTTTATTGTCCGGAGAGAATCACTATACATGGGGACAACAACTTAGAAAGATATTTACTGCTGGTATTTCAGCAGGTATCGCATGGTTTATATTAGAGCAAACAGAAATATCTTCTCTTTATAAAGCAGTTACATATGGAATCATAGGAGTTATATCTCCAGAGGTTATAGCAGGTATAGTAAAGTTAGGCAAGAAGTTTGCGGATAACCCTGAAAATATTATTAAGAAATAATATTATGAAGCCGAAGTATTTAGTTTATTTGTTATCTGCTATTATATTAGCTTTTGTGGTTAAAGGATACTTTTGCGTAGAGATGATAAGTACTTACTTAAACGCGTTAGAAAACGGAGCTTCTACTAAAGATGGAGATTTACATGGCTTAATGTGTAATAATTTAGAAGATTTTAAGAAGCATTTATTATTCTCAGGAGTATTTGCTACAGTTATTGCTGTTTGTTGTAGGTTAAAAGCACCAAAGTAAATAAATATAAGTATGGGAAAGAAGATATCCGAACTTACTATAGCTAGCACTCCATATGAAGGTGAAGAACTTTTTGCAATGGTTGAGGATAATGCTACTGTTGCAGCTCCTATTAGCTCGTTACAAACATTTTTATCCGGGCAAGATCATTTAGCGTCACCGTTTAAAAATAATCGGTTTGCTTGCACTCAAACATTCTTAGGCGCTATTAGCGGCATGACTACTTTAACTGTAGGTACTGTTGCAACTCATACTAACGCAGGAGGTACCGGTTCTACAATCGCAGGTGGTAGAAATAATACAAACTGCGGAGCTTGTGGTACTATTGCAGGGGGTTGTGGTAACTCTATTGCCTCATCATCCGATGTTGCATTTATTGGAGCAGGTAAAGGTAATACTGCTTCGTCGACTTGCGATGCTGTAGTTGGAGGTAGTGGCAATACTGCCTTAGGTGGTGGTAGTTTTGTAGGAGGCGGAGCATCGAATACTGCTGCCAACTGCACATCAGTAGTAGTTGGAGGTCAAAGTAATGGCGCTAATTGTGCACATACAATAGTAGGAGGCGGGTGTAGAAATACCGCGGCTGGTAAATGTAGTACTATTACAGGTGGTAAAGATAATAAAACCTCAGGAGATTTTTCTACTATAGTTAGTGGTAATGCTAACCAATCTAGAGGAGACTATGCTTCCTTAGTTGGAGGGTTAAGTTCATGTGCCATTGGTAAAGCTTCTTTTGTTGGTGGAGGTACTTGTAACTGTGTAACGGGCCTTAGTGCTTTTGCTGGAGGTGGTCATATTAATAAAGTTACTGGAGCAGCAAGCTCAATTGTTGGAGGTAATACTAATACAGTAACAGGAAGCGGTGCTTTCGTTGGTGGTGGTAACTTCAATAATGCTGCAACTAAAGAATCTTTCATAGGAGGAGGAGCGGGTAATGCTAATGGAGGTGCTTGTTCAGTAATTGTTGGTGGTGAAAGTAATACTGCTTCAGCTGCTTATACGTCTACTGTTGGAGGTAAAAGTAACTCTGCTAGCGGTGCACATTCTACAGCAGTAGGAGGTTGTAATAATACCGTTACTGGGACTTGTAGTGTAATAGTAGGAGGTAAGTCAAATAGTGCATTAGGTTGTGATACTTTCATTGGAGGTGGAAACTGCAACCAAACCAATAGTACAGCAGACGTAGCTACTATAGTAGGAGGTCAATCTAATTGCATTAACGCTAACGCTGATCATGGATTCATTGGTGGAGGTTGCGCTAATAGTGTAATAGCTAATGCATGTGATGCTGTAATAGGTGGTGGTGATAATAATAAAGTTGCAGGTGATCATGGTTCTGTAGTAGGAGGTTGCGCTAATTGTGCTAATGGGGTCAAGTCTTTTGTAGGAGGTGGAGGCGACAACGTAACGTCTGGTGTAGCGTCAGTTCGTGTTGGAGGACTTTGTAACACTGGTTGCGGTCCATATTCTTTTATTGGAGGAGGAGAAGCTAATACAGATAACGGAGCTAATATGACCGTTATTGTTGGAGGATGCGGTAACACTCTTACTAATTCAGTTACTGGTGCATTTATTGGAGGAGGTAGTAATAACAAGACTTGCGGATATAGTTCATTTATTGGAGGTGGAGAATCCAACTCAATGGGATGCTCTAATTCATACTTTGGAGTTATCGTAGGAGGTAGAGGTAACTGCTTAACAGGTTTAAATGCTGTTATTGTAGGAGGAGAGAGTAACTGTGCTTTAGCAGTCCATACTACTGTTGGAGGCGGTCGTGCTAACTGTATAGGTACATCTGGTATAGGAAGTATCATAGGAGGTGGTCTTTGTAACGATATTAATACTGCTAATTCTACTATTGGTGGAGGAAGTAGTAATACAAATACAACTGGTGAAGGAGGCACTATTGGTGGAGGAAATAGTAACAAAGTCGCTGCAAATAAAGCTACAGTTGCAGGAGGTAACGCTAACTGCGCATGTGGTAACTGTTCTTTTGTTGGAGGAGGTGATCTTAATAAAGTTAATACCCCTGATAGTGTTATTGTAGGTGGTAAGCAGAACTTCGAAAGTGGTACATGCGACAATAGTATTGTAGGAGGTCAACTAAATAACATTTGTGGTACTTCGTATGGTTCAAATATAGTAGGTGGCCAAAGTAATTGCTTATGCAACTCTAACCATTCAACTATTGCAGGTGGAATAAATAATACTTTGTCTGGTGCATGCGGGTTTATAGCTGGTGGAAATTGTAATGTTATAAAAAGTATTCATACCGGTTCTGCTATGGTAGCTACAAGTCAGATAACTTCTGTTTCATCTAATATGCTTCATGCTACAAATTTATACTTAAAAACAGTACCGACAAGTGATCCTGGTGTTGATGGTGTTATTTGGAATTCTTCTGGTACATTAAAAATATCACAAGGTAATTGTTAGTAGTTGAATAATATCTTTTCCATACTATATATTTTAGTATGGCTACTACAGTTTTTCACATTGAAGGAGGTATAGGTAAGAACATCGCAGCTACAGCAGTAGTTGCAGCTTATAAGAAGGCTAAACCTAAACGTAAAATTATTGTCGTATCAGCTTGGGCTGAAGTATGGATGAATAATCCTGATGTTGAGAGATTTTATGTTATAGGTAGAACGCCATATTTTTATAAGGATATTATTCAAGGCAAAGATGTTGAGGTATATAGTGCTGATCCTTATCGTACAACTAATCATATAACTAAGAAGACGCATTTGGTTGAAACCTGGTGTAATATGGTAGGAGTAGAGTATAATAAAGAACAGCCTAAGTTACATTTTAATTTCAGAGAAGTAGAAGAAGGTAATGCTTATGTTAATCAATTTAAGCAAGATGGTCGCCCAGCAGTATTATTCCAGCCATTTGGAGGACCTGGACCTGAACATCAGCAGCACCCTTATGCATGGACAAGAGATATTCATCCAACTGTTGCGCAAGAGATTGTTAATATGTTAGCTCAAAAATATAATGTTATCCATGTATGCTATGAGTTTCATCCTAAGCTACAAAACGCGCATCGATTTGATAAAACTGTCGGGAAGAAGGCTCTCTTCGCTATGACAGCAGCAGCAGAAAAGAGATTATTTATTGACTCTTCTCTTCAGCATGCAGCAGCTGCTTTAAATAGAAAATCTACTGTAGCATGGGTAGCTACTCAACCTAAGATCTTTGGTTATGAACTTCATAAGAACATAGGTCCTAAAAAAGAATTCCTAGATGGTCATATCGATTCATATCTATTCGACTATAACTTTACTGGAACGATTTACGAGTGCCCTTATACCGATATGAAAGATATTCATGATGCTAAAGAGATCGTTGCTGCAGTTGAAGCACAAGGTTAATAATACGATCCGTATATATCAGTATCGTTAACATCCATATCCATTACATCTGACTTAGATAATGTATCAATGTCATATGGATCTTCTTCTGTAGGGTATGATTTACCGGTTGATGTAAGTTGATCAGTAAGCGTAGATGATAACACTCCACTAAAGGTGTTATCGTATACTTGCTCGTTAACCTTCTCACTTGATAAACCATTCTGGAAAGTAAAGTCTAATCTCTTACCTCTCAGCCTATAAATGTAATGACCTAAGATAGGGTTAAGAGTAGATATATCTTGATCCATTCTTTCAGTTATTTCATATTTAACTGAACCTCTTCCATTAGGTCTATCGCAACCTAATACAGTTAGATCAATTACATCACCTGCTTTAGGTTCTATCGATTGACCAACAGAAGAATAATCAAAGTAAGCAGAAGCAGCAGAGTGAAAAGTACTAATGTGGACATAAGCTGTAAATTCGTCACCAGGGTCGAAACCAAACTTAGTTAAGTTAACTGCATCGTCATTTAACTCAACATACATTTGTACTCCTGAAAGAGGACCTTTATATTGTTTAACTGAATCTTCACCATAAAGTAGATCAGCAGCTGATAAATTAAAGGTGTTTATATAGTAATCAACAGGTATACCGAAGTTATTAATAAGATCGTTATATGCTTGATCAAAGACTAATTGCTCTGCTTGTAAGTTAGAAGGATTAACTAATTGACCGCAAGAAGGTATAGCAGTAGCAGCTAATACTTCTTCCGGGGTACAGTTTAATCTATTTTCGTTACATACAGACATATCATCTTTTGGCTAACATTCCACATTGGTTACCTTCTTCGTCTTCAAACATCTTAACTTCAACACCAGAGTTACCTAATACTTTAGTTTCACCTGGTAAATATTGAACTCCGTAAGTATTTAAGGTATTAAGTAAAGGCATTCCCATAAGTTTTATTTGGCTGGCCGCGCCATTAATAAGGTTATTAACATGAGGACATTTATGATTATACTTTTTAGGTAAGGTATTGAGATGTTTCTTATTTAAACCTACTCTATTAATGTTCTTACCTACTCTCATATGAGGGTTAAGAAGGTCTTCTCCTTGATAATACTCAAAGAATGTCTTAAAGTTTTCCATATAGATCTTATCATATGATTTAGCAATTAGATCAATAAGATTCTCAATTACTTTAGTATTACGTAAGACTTTAAATGCTAAATTTTCAATACTAAACTCCCCTTCTCTTTCAAGACCTCTTTTTCTCATCTTAGAGATCTTTCCTTTTAACTTCTTAGCAACATCATTAAGCTCTCTAGCTTCTTTACCTTTTACTTCACTTAACTTCTCTTCTAGTATTTGAGTATCTTTTACAAAAGCATTAGCTTTCTTATAAACATCTTTTAAGTCGACAGAAGGAGGATCATATGAAGGTTTAGTTAACCAGCTATCATCCTGAATAGAATATAAACCAGATGCAGTATGTGGTTCGTCTTTATCCTGTACATACATCTCTACATCATGCCCTTTAAAGTTTATATTATGTCTTTGATTCCATATAAACCTCTTACCATCTAATGCATCTTTAACTAGATCTTCATCTTCATTAATATCTTTATAATCAATAAGAACATGTACATCTAAGTCAGAAAAGTCATTGTAGTTGTAGTTACTATTGCTTCCTGTTAAAGTAACATCATGAATCTTTACATTGTCTAATTCCAACTCGTTTATAAAATCTGAAGTGATAGCTAGTAATTTTTGCCTTATTTCAGGATCAAAGCTATCATCAGACCAAAACTTTTCATTTAGAGTTTTGTTATAGATCTTCACATTTATATTTATTAAAAAAGCCCGAAGAGGTCTACTCTACGGGCTCTTTTAATTTAATTATTGAGCTTTTTTTTATTCGAATGCACTTTGGCCGGACTTAAGATCACCAACCTTGTTACTTCCGCCAGTTCCCATATTTACATTGTGATGAAGCTCAGAACCAGGATCAACTGTTCCAGAAGCTGTTTTGCTTTTAGCAGCTCCTCTTGGCTTTAAGTTACCCACTTTGTTCTTTCCACCTGTTCCCATATTAACTGTATGATGAAGTTCAGAACCAGGATCAACTGCTTCTTCATCCTCTTCATAAGATACAGGCGCTTCAAAATCCTCATCAGGCTCATCATCGCCTCCCATAGCTGCCATTAATACTTCATGAAGCTTTTCGGCTACATCTTTTGGAATGGTAACAGTAAGATCGCCTCCGTCTCCACCATCGTCTTCATCTACGTCGATTCCAAGGGCTTCAATTTCAGACATATCTTCGGCATCTTCAAATTCACCGAAGTTTTCATTAACCATTACTTTATTATAAAGTTTATCAAATACAGAAGGTTTGCTCATAAAATTATTTAGGCTGTCGCGTGCAATTTTCTCGTGTTCTCCTAAAATTTCTTCATCTTCTTCATGGGTCTTCTTCTTTTTCTTATCTTTTGCAGCTTTTTTCATGGACTCCTTCTTATCACCATCACCATCAATATCTATGTAATCAGGCTTTTCTTCATCTTCTTCATCCTCTTCAGGACCCACATTACCTGTATAAGCTACTTGCCCGTAAGTTGGTCCAGTTGGCTTAGGACCTTGACAATCAACTGGATCGTTTCCGTCTCCATATGAATATCCCTTTATATTATAGATGTTATCTTTTTTATCTTTATCAGACATGTTTTCTAGATCAACAAGAGGCTTTCGAAATCCTCCTTCTTCTTCAGGTCCCCCCTTTACTAGAGGAGCTTCTCCTGTAGTTCCTGCAGGAACATCTTCGTTAACTACTACTTGTTTGAAGACATCTCTATATGCTTCACCTAATGACATAAAGTCTTTTCCTTTTGACATGTAATTATTTATGCTCCTTACTAAATATTTCTGTGGCTAGACAAGATAATATGTTTTATATGGGTAATAAAAATTTACCCAACGTTAACTGGAAGGGTGAATATACTAAGGATCAGGTAAAGAATCTTAAAAAAGCAAGCAGTAATATACTATACTTCGCTGAAAACTTCTTCCATATTATTAACTTAGATAGAGGTAAAGAGAAGATTAATCTTTATAAAGCTCAAAAGAGGGCATTGAGAAAGATGAGAGATAATCGCTTTTTCTGTTTATTGGCTTCAAGACAGATAGGAAAGTCTACTATGATGACAATCTATATTCTATGGCAAGCATGCTTTAGTAACGATCAACGTATACTTTTAGTAGCAAACAAAGAGGCTACCGCTATTGAGATATTTCAGAGAGTTAGAATGGCATACGAAGAGCTACCTAACTGGTTAAAGCCTCCTGTAAAGGAATATGCTAAGACGTCTATGACCTTAGAAAATGGTAGTCGTATAGGTATAACAACTACTACTGGTACAGCTGCTCGTGGTCAATCTGTTAACTGTTTAGTTATTGATGAGATGGCATTCATTGAACCACATTTAGTAGAAGAGTTTTGGAAGTCGGTATTTCCTATTATTACCTCTTCTAAAAAATCTAAAGTATTTGTTTGTTCTACTTCTAATGGAAGTGCTAATTTATTCTATAAACTTTATACTGGTGCCGTGGAGGGTCATAACGGATGGGCTCATGATAAAATAAAATGGGATGAAGTACCTGGAAGGGATAAAGAATGGGCTCAAGCTACTAAAACTGCTATTGGTTCAGCAGAAGCATGGTTACAAGAATTTGAATGTGAGTTTATTCACTCTGGGGAATCTTCTCTTGATGATGATCTATTTGAGGAAATGATGTCAAAGGTAACTGAACCTAAAATTATATTAGATGAAGGTCATTATAAGATTTGGGAAGAGCCAGATGAAAGTAAAGTATACGTTGCAGGGGTAGATATATCTGAAGGTGTAGGTGTTGATTCATCTGTTATTCAGATTTTAGATATAACTGATATTAAAGATATTAAGCAAGTAGCCATCTATAGAAACAATCAGATACCCCCTTTAGAGTTTACTAATAGATTATACAAGATTTTACGTAACTGGGGGTCTCCCTTGGCTCTCATAGAGAGAAACAATTGTGGCGCCCAGGTCGTGGATAGGTTATCAGAAGATTTAGGCTATGATAAAATAGTATCATATGGTAATAAAAATGCTCATCGTAGAAATGTAATGAGGGGAATGATAGCCCATACTAATTCTAAATATAAAGGCGTTCTTAATATGAGATACTTTATGAATGAAATAAGAGTAGTTACTATAAGAGAGGAAGACACAGTAACTGAACTAAGAAACTTTGTAAGGTATCCTAATGGTACATGGAAAGCTAGAGCAGGTTTTCATGATGATAGGGTCATGGCTATGCTTTATGGGTTGTTTATTCTAGAGAAAGAGATCACTGAAAGGTTTTTTGATATAGTAGAAGTAGATGATATGGGCAAACCTTCTGTTATCGAGCCTATGGACTTCGGTATTCAGTATTTTGAAGATCCTACCTCTATCTATCTAGATGAAGAGATTACTGGCATAGGATCTAATAATGTATCCGCTGTAGTGTTTGGCATGGGTGGTGATGAAGGGTCAGACGATATGGATGATTTAAGATCTGCAGGATTTACTTTCTTAGGTGAAAATCCACAAGATAATTGGCAAGCGGGTATACCTAGGCAGCTATAAATATATACATGGCAAGGAATACTATGCAGCAGTCGATGCTGAACAAATCTAGAGCTGATAAGTTTTTATTAGTTTTTGATGTACCACCGATTTTAAAGGAATTTAGTAAAAAGTTTAATCAAACTAATGACAGTTTAATTCCTGAATCAGTTCAATTTTCAATATTTGGTGCTGCAGTACCTGAAGTTAACGTACCTGCAGTAGAGAATAGGTATGCAGGTAATACTTTATATTTATCTTCTCATTCAAAAAACCCTTATCCTCCAGTAACTATAGGATTTAAGATAGATAATGAGTATAAAAATTACTACGCGATATACTCTTGGCTTAATTTACTACATGATCAATACGATGGAAGGTATAATGCTCGTGAAATAAATGAAAATAATCCAGATTTTCAGGATTACCAAACAGATTTAACCATTTTTGGTAAAGATGAGTTCAATAATAATCGTATCAAATTCACTTATACAAAAGCATTTCCCACAACAGTTGACGCAATAAACTACAGTTACACAGATGCTGATGAAATTACCTCAGGGTTCACATTTGTTTACTCACAATTACACACAGAAGTTATCAGTTTTTGAAATTATTAACCTGAATTAGGATAAATAATTTTATGGCACAGCGTACTATTAACTCACCTGGAGTAGAAATAAGAGAATCTGATCTTTCCTTTACAACACCTGCAGCTGCCGGAACTAGCGTTTATGTTACTGGTTTCGCTCAACAGGGTCCCATTGATGAAGTCTTACTTATATCCACTAAGCAAGAATTAGTTCAAATATATGGTCCTCCTACAACTGCAGCAGAAAAATATTTTCATTATACTATATCCGAACTACTTAATTCACCTGCTACTGTTTACACTGGTAGACTGCCATATGGTACAGGTACAGGAGATGGATTTGGATCTAAGTATTCTGCTTTAGCCTATTCAGTATCTGCGTTGGATACTAATGGAAAAGCATTATCTTCTCTATCTCACTCTGGCTCAGCTCTTTACGTTGTAGGGCCCCCAGTACACTTCCAACTAACTGAAGCTGAATATTTAGGAATAGTAGATGGTTCAAGTATTACTTGGACAACCAATGCTACTTCTCCTATTAATAGTGTAACTAATATCGGTAATGCAGGTATTGTTGTTCTTAATAAAACTCAACTAGCTAATAACCAAAGCTTAGAAGGTACTTATGTAGGTGTTCTAGATAATACTCAAAACCCTGCTACTAATTTCTTAGCAGTTTCAGGTATAAAATCATTACCTGATGCCCGGACTAGCACGATACCAGCAGAATATCTCGACGTGCCATTAAACACTATAACATTTGACTTAACCTCTTCTGCAACAGATGGCGCAGGTCAAAGTGTATCAAGAGTAATGGAAAATCTTACTGATTATGACTTAGATGCTAGGTCGTTTGATGATTATTTACAATTTGGTGTGTTTAAATTACGTAAGTCTGTTTATGCGAATGAAGCTACTAAACTTGACTACGTCTTAACTGATGTTATTGCTGGTTCTATTAATGCTCATAGAACTGAACTTAATCCTAATGGTGGAACTGATAGATCGATATTCTTAGAAAATGTTTCCGAAAAATCACAAAACGTTAAAGTTTTAGTTAACGATAATGTATCGAGAAGATTAACAGGTGAAACAGGTCTTAACGCACAAGGAAGCGCGCAATTAAAAGTGAAAACTACAGGCGGTTTAAGAAACGCTACTTCAGCTAATACCGGCTTAACTGGAGTTGGTGGCTATGGCGGGAACGGTAGAATCTTCAAATCGGTCGCGACATACCCATCTACTGCTGATCTTGCACCATTAGGTCAATTTACTAATCAGAAAGTAACGACTAAACTTTTAGGTAATATTCCAAATAAGCTTGAAAGATCGCTTGATAATATCAAAAACGATGAAGTATATAACATTGATATAGTAACTGAAGCAGGTTTAGGTACTATTCATGCAATATCACAAGCAGATGGTAATGATTATTATGATGATGTTTCTTATAGCACAGCAATTAGCGGTGCAGTAAATGGATTAAGAACTTCAAACGATGTATCATTCCCAGCATCAGTTACATTAAGAAATAACTACTCTACAATCTTTAATAAGTTTGAGAAGTTTGTAAAGCCTCCATACGAAGGTGGTGATAGAGGTGATTGCATCTTTGTAGCAGATCCTATTAGACAGATTGTTATTAAAGGTGAGAATACTAAGCCATTAGCTGATAAGACAAAGAATTTCCAAACAGAAATTTATTGGCCAATAAGACATCAGTTTGAGAATGAAAATACTTCTTATGCTACAACTTATGGTAACTGGATGGCAATCAATGATAGTTATAGTGGTAAGCAGTGCTGGGTACCATCTTCTGCATATGCTGCAGCTGCTATGGCAAGAACAGACGCAGTAGCATTTCCATGGTTTGCACCAGCAGGCTTTACTAGAGGATTAGTTTCCTTTGCTAATGATATTGCAGTTAATCCTAATCAAAAGCAGCGTGATGAACTTTACAAAGCTAACATTAACCCAATAGCTCAATTCCCTGGATCGGGTATTGTAATATTCGGTCAGAAGACTTTACAGAAGAAGCCAAGCGCATTCGATAGAATTAACGTTAGAAGATTGTTCTTATCATTAGAAAGACCTACTAAGCAGTTGGCTCGTCAGTTTGTATTTGAGCAGAACTCTGAGTTTACTAGAACTAGATTAGTAAATGCTTTAACACCTCTGTTTGAAAGAGCGAAGAACAATGAAGGATTATTTGATTACTTGATTGTTTGTGACGAAAGAAACAATACTCCAAACGTTATCGATGCTAATGAGCTTGTGGTAGATATTTACCTTAAGCCAACGAGAACAGCAGAGTTTATCTTAGTTAACTTCTACGCTACAAGAACAGATGCCAATTTCCAAGAGTTAGTTGGCGGTTAAACAATAAGAACTATTAAATATTATTATGGCAACAACAATTCAAAACTTCTTTACTAAAGCAGCCGAAAATCAATTTTCAAGAGATTTTCTATTTAGAGTTAGAAACATTACATTAGCAGGTGGAGTTACATTTGTTGGTGATAACGATCTAGTTTATGCAAAGACAGCACAGTTGCCGGGACGAAACATTGATAGCAAGGTAGTTAACTATTTTGGACAAGAGTTTCAGGTGCCTGGTAGATCTACTTACCCTGAAGCGGGTGGCTATACGATTAGTTTTTATCACGATGAAGATTGTACGTTAAGAACTAAATTTGAAGCTGCTTCTAGAATTGTTTTTAATAACGAAACATCAATTGGTCAATATGGTATGCCCGGTGAAGAGTCAATAATTAACTTAGTACAAGTTGATAAACAACTTAACGATGTTAGAAATATTGAACTTGTAGGTGCTTCTCTTAGAAATGTAGGAGCCGTAAGTTATGATATTGCTGATGGTTCAGGTGATGTATTAAGCTTTGATGTAACCTTTGCATTTCACTTCTATAGAGACTTTGCCCTTTCTTAACTACACTCGCGATTAAATATTATTAATGGCGTTTGAGCAGCAAGATTTTCTCGATAGGTATAGCTATAGTGAAAGGTTCTTTCTTTCGCATCCCTTTCTTTGGAAGATAGAATTTCTATATGAGGGTGCGGATTTAATACCTAACATTAATAAGGCTATTACTAAAGCGTATAAGCAAGACGCAAACAATTGGAAAGCTTCCACAGAACCAGATTCTTTTACTGAAAACGGTAATATATTAGTAGCCAGAACAGTTAACGTTCCTAACGAAAATTCTCAATTTGATCTCGCTGGTCAGCAAAATATGGGAGGGTTCTTACCTGGTTATGCTTTAAACAAAAGAGCAGACTTCTTATCTAAAAACTTGGCTATAAACTTTTTTGATACTGTTGATGATATTGAACATTTCTTCTTTAGACCCTGGATGATAGCTTTAGGTATAGATGGGTTACTAGAGAGAAATTTATTATGTCCTAAAGTTGTATTAAGACAATATGACAATAGAATGCGTTTACGTAAAGGATATGAATTCAGTGAAGTCTTTCCTACTAATGTAGAAGGTTATCAGTTATCTTATAATGATGAAGAGTTTCAAGAAAAGTCAGTTACTTTTGCATTTAGAGATTATAAGCCTTTACCTATAACTGGAGCAGCTTTACCTTTTGCATTTTAGTAATAATTAATAGTATGCAATGTGAGTTTAAACTTCCTAACGGTAAGGAAGTAATTACTAAAGAGTTCTTATTTAAAGACGTTAGACAGTTCTTTTATAAATCTTCACTTGAGCATAATTTAAGTAGATTAGAAGATTTTATTATTACCGAAAATCTAAATGCTTTAGAAAAATTTATAACTCTTCTATATCTTAGAGAAAGATGTTTAAAGAAAACTTTTAATATCAATATAAACGGTACAGATAAAGATGTAAGTATAGATTTAGTAATAAAAAATTTTGATGAGATAATTGATATAAGAGAGGAAAGGGAGGTAGGTGATCTTAAATTAGTTTTGGACTATCCATCAAAATTTTTAGTTAATACAGATAATATCTTTAGTGTAATTAAAGAAATAAAGATAGGAGATGATGTTATGGATTTAAGCAATGTATCCAATCAGGAACTTATTGATATAACTAATAATTTACCTACTAATGTTCTTACAGTAATAGATCAGTTTGTAAAAGATAATAAGCATGCTCTTGAATATACTCTAATTCCTAATAATAATGATTACCAGATTAGTTTTTTAAATGCATCCCCTTTCTACCTTTTACAAAATCTGTTTAAATGTATAGATGAATATGCTTATAGAGAGTATATCTTTGTCTTGAGTAAGAGAATAAAGGATGTATCGTTTTTACTAAATAGTACGTTCACTGATATTTTAGATTATATGGATCTTTATATGCGCGAAAATGATGATCAAAACGATAAAGTTGCAAATTTAGATAACTAGTTAAATAATATCATGAGTACTTCGACTTCAGATTTCATTAATAAACTTTCTGAGCTCAAAAAAGAGTTTAAAGTTTTTCTACCTTCTATTAAGAAAGAAGTAACAGCTAAGCAAATTAACTTAAAGCAACAAAAAGACATTATATCTACTGCAGTTAACGGTGTTCTTGGCGCGTTACAATTTAGTAAGGCTGTAAATGAATTAATTATTCAGAATGTGGATAGTGATAATATGTTTACATTTGATAGAGTACCAGCATTGTTAGCTTTAAGAGTTGAGTCTTTGGGAGATAAGATCAAACTCGATAGTGGTGATATTGTTTCATTAAACGATTCACTGGAGAGAGCAAAAGATGTGCCTCCTTTTGATTTAGTTAAAAAGGTTAAAATAGGTTCTATAAAGGTTGAATTAAGAATACCTTCATTACAAGAAGAGAATGTAATTTTAAAACGGTGTATTCAGGAGATAGATAATTTAAAATCAGAAGATCTTTCTAAAGCTATGGGATTAATTTATATCTTTGAATTAATAAAAACTATTAAGTCTGTAGAAGTAGAAGAAGAAGTAGTAGACTTTAATGAACTTAAAGTTGTTGATAGAGTTAAAATAGTAGAACAATTACCTTTAGAGCTTTATGATGATATTACATCTTTTTTAAGTCCTATAGTTAAGTTTGAAGAAAATATATTAACAGTTAACGAATCTATTATACCTGTTGATACTTCATTGCTTGATGCCACTACTAGCGCATAAATATATATGTGGCTGATTTTTTCAAAACATTAGGAAACGTAGTATCCGGGGAAACCATAGGAGGTGCTGCAGATAAAAAGATTTTAAAAAAAGTTAATCCTGTCTTAACTAATAATGAGAAAAGACGTATAACTAATGAATCTACTATTGCTGCAGAAGCTTTCTTTAATGTTCAGAGAAAAAATAAAAAGGATACATTTGGTGAAACGGCTCGAGCTTCTACTCCAGCAGGAATGGCTAGAGAATCGATTCAAAAAAGTAAAGATGAAAAGCCTAAAAAACTTAAATTTCCTTTATTGCTAGCTTTAGGTGCAGGTATTACAGCATTTGCTGCTTGGATTGCTGACTTTATAGGACCGGTGGCTGAGTTTATAGCTAAAACTTTGCCTAAGCTTTTTAAACCGATGGCTAAGTTAGCAGGAGGCTTTTTTAAAGCTATGAAGGGAGGTAAGTTAGGTAAAGTGTTAGCTGGGTTAGCGAAAGGCATAGGGGGTAGGTTATTAAAATTTGGTAGGTTTATTCCTGTAATAGGTTCACTTTTTAGCTTTGGATTTGGAATAGCTAGATGGAAGAAAGGTGAATATATTCCTGCAGTATTTGAATTTCTTTCTGGTATCTTAAATCTTCTTCCAACTGGCGTAGGTAATATTGCATCCTTAATTATTGACGGTGGCTTACTGCTATATGATCTAAATAAAACTGAAGGTGAAGAAGAAGGTGTTGACCCTACCGGAGGTCAATTTAATATGTGGGGTAAGATAAAAGAGTTTGCTATGAAGTTACCCGGTATACAGAATATTATTTCATTAGGAAAAGGTATAGGTGCAATATTCAGAGGGGAATGGGCTGAAGCTGGTGAACATTTTAATGAAGCTCTACCATTTGTTGGAAGTGTAGTATCGTGGTTAGCTAGTGCTGGAGAAAGTATTGCAAAAGGTACAGGATTTGCGTTAGGTAAAGCAGGTGATTTCTTTGGTTCTGTTAAAGATAAATTTGTAGGTATATTTACTGGTATTGTTGATAATGTTACAGGAGGATTAAAGAGCTTTGGTAAGAAGTTTAGTACTGTAGGTGCAGGAGTTAAAGCAGCATTTAGCGCATTAGTACCTGGTGGCGAATCTCCTATAGAAGCTTTTAAGAGAGTTGTATATGCAGATGACTTTGCAAGGTTTAACGACGGTACATTAGTAAACTTTAATAGTAGAGATGATGTAGTAGGGATGAAAGAGGGTGGCACACTATCTAAATTAATTAAAGGCGCTGCTACAGAGAGTATTACTGTTAAGGATGTTTTTGATAAAGCTGTTGCTAACGAAGTTAAAAAATCTAATCAACTCTTAGCTCAGTTAGTTCAACTTACAGCACAAATGGGAAAGTCAGGTAATGGTAGTACTGTACCTGTGGTATTACAATCTCCTGCTAATAATGATATGCCAGGTTCAATGGAAGGTCCTTCATATAACGATGCTAAAACAAACTTCCTAAACTCAGCATATACTATGCAGCCAACCTAATTTAAAGGATAAATAATAATATGGCTAGATATGATGATATACGTAATGGAACAGGTGTTAATGCAACCCCTGGTGTATATGACATCGTAAAGGAGTACGACTGGACTTCAGTACCGAGAACCTCAGACTTACGTAATGAAGCCCCGTCAGCATATATAACTGCTTACGAATTAAAATATTCACAGCTACGTTCGTTTGTAGATGGTTATATGAATATCTTATCACCACAAAATAATGCTGGTTCATATACAAATAGTAAGAATCCAGGTTTAGATTTTTATAAAGGTTTATATACAGTTAAAAATGGTCCTATAGCTAGATTAAATTTTCCGTTTTTTGAAGATAGCTTTAGATCATTTAGTACGGAATTTGCTGATACCTTTTCACCTATAAGTCAAAGAGGTGCTCAAATGTTTGGAGGTCAAGCAATCCAAGGATTAGGAGGAGCTGCTGAAAGTATAGCAGGAGGGGGATTAGCAGCGGTAAATGCTCTTGCTTCATTTGGTGATACAGGCAATAGCGGCAGTCAATCATTAGCCGATAAAGTAGCTAAGACGGCATCAGGAGCAGCTACTGGGGTAGCTAAAGCATTAGGCTTAAATCCTGGTAGACAAACTATTGGTACTCCTGGTTCGTATATTGAAACACCTAAGTTTTATCAGTATAGTAATACTGATAACGGATTACAGGTAGGATTTACTCTTTCTAATACTTTAGAAGATGATTCAATTGATAAGAACTTCAAGTTTATTTGTGACTTTACTAAGATGAATAGACCTTATAGATATGGTCCTATAGGAATGGATTTTCCTGCTATTTATAATTTAGTAGTACCAGGTTTAAGATATATACAATGGGCATATTTAGAAAATTTTGAAGTAAGTATGCTCGGAAACAGAAGGAAAATTGGTTCTAGAGTAATACCTGAAGCATATGTTTGTAATTTTACTTTTAGATCGTTAACTGTGGAGCCTGCTAACTTCGTTGAAGAGATATGCGACAATAGAGACGCTTTTGGTGATTTTGATAGATATTCTGCTAATCAAGCTAAAGAAGAACTAGGTTTTCAAAAGGGTAGGTATCAAAGAGAAAGAGCTTTAAACAAGAGATCTAATCTAGCTAGAGCTATTCAAAATGGAGAAGCTCTACCTAATACTCAGCCTAATATCCCCCTTGTAGGTCCTAATACGGGTGAGAATGTGGTATTCCCTGGTGTTACAGGAACTAGAGAAGAAGCAGAAAGACGGGAGGCGCAACGCCAAGCAGATGAAGCAAACCAAGTTCGGGAGGCAGAAGAACTTGCGCGAAGCGTTACATATGGATTAGGAACAGCTCCAAGACCAGTCGCTGATGCAAGCTCCTTCTTAACAGCAGCAGGTACTGGGGGAGGTACTTTAACATTTAGTACGGATGATCTGGTTTCAGGTGATAGGGCAAACATGAGCGTGTCATTAGGCCCTCCTATTGGTGCTAATTTAAATTTAAGTGATGTATACGGGGAGGGACCTACACCTGGAGTTACTAAAGTTCAAGCATTAGATGCTGGTGGTAATACAGAATTGCAGAAAGTGTATAATCGACAAGCTGCAGAACAAGAAAGATTTAATTTTTTATACCCTGATCAAAGTAGCGGTGGCGGCGATGGCGGCGGCGGCGGTGGGGGATTTTAACCTTAATTTATAAAATGAGCTTAACAGGAAAAACAGGACAATATCAAAATCAGGTAAAAGCTTTACCAAGCTTACCTTTGAATCGCTATGAGCGTATATTTAAATTGTTTACTCAACCAACAAATGGTAAAGAGTTTTACTTTTATAATATACTTAACAAGATGGAGTTTCCAGATAACATTGATAGCTCGTTATTAGATACACATAATGTACTTAGTAAACAAGCTTTAACTACCACATCATATGACATATACGGTGATATTCATAGTTGGTGGATTATATATTTGTTGAATAAAGAAACTATCGGCAACAGCTTTTTCGCTGAAGGTGGGCAGCAGCTTACCTTTATTAAACCAAGTAAGAGGGGTTTAATATACCAGCAAATAACTGAAGCTACTTTAAGATAATGGCTACTGCTTCTAAACCAATAGATGACGAATCATTTAAATTTAAACTAAATGGTTCAGATTACTTTTGCTATTTCTTACTTTCAGGCAACGAAGACGCACTTGCTCCGGATGCTTTTACAGGAAGGAAAGTAGAAGAGGGTATATTGCTAACTAAATCGTCTATTATTAGTTTAGATATTCATGAAAACTTTTTTACTCCTGAAATAGTCGGTTCAATAACTATTAATAATCCTTATAATTATATAGAAAATGAATTAGTAACTAATAATGATACCGGTGAAAACTATCTTCATATAGAATTTATAGATTATGAAACTTACAAAGGAGCAAACAGACAAGTAAATGGATTGAAATATTCTTTTGTTTTGCAAGATGAAAGCAATAGCATTTCTAAAACTGATAGATCTAATAACTTTAAAACATATGCATTAATAGATAAAAACTTTCATCGCTTGAATAGAGAATCTGAGCCAGGAGCAAGATACCCTTCTTCTAATAAAACATCAAACCCTAAAGAATCATCCGGTGTGCCTATAGGTGATATTATAAAAGATGATATTTTTAAAAAGGTTTTTGATAATAAAAATATGATCGATGAAGAGTTTTTTACTCCCGGTAGTCACTTAATAAATGGAAATGATGGTGCGTTTCCGAATAACATTGAACATATTACACCTGGACTACATTGGAGATACTCAGATGCTTTAAAGTATCTTTTGCGTTTTAACTATTCAATAACACAAAGCCAAACTTTACCTGTACAGCCGTTTTTACAGTATAATAGAGATACTGAAAAATATACATATCTACCTTTAGATCATTATTTTGTAAATAATGAAAGTTTAACTATTGAGGCAATGGGTGTGGGAGATCTTCAAGGTGATGGTACGGGTGGTGAGAATTCAAATAACCCTGTAAGTAAGGACAAAGATGACGAGAATCCAGTACCTTTTAACACTTACCAGGGTATGCTTCATAATACCAATTTAACCTCACCTTTTACAACATATACCAACGAATACTTTCACAATTATATAGTTAAGAGTAGTAATAATATGTTAGGCTCGGAAGAGAGTGAAGTTATAGAATTAGTGGATGTAGTTGATAATTGGAGAACATTATTCGTTGATCGATTTAGATGTGTAGGCGGGGCTCCGGAACCATACATTCCTTTTTATGATAATAAAAATCGACCAGTAAAGCCTTTTTCATTACCTAATTATAAATTTAGTGATTGTAAAAACTTAGTTACAGCACAAATGGTTTCAAACTTAACGTTTTATAATCTCCAATTAACATTAGATGTTCCCGGTGATACTTTTAGAAGACCAGGTAAATTTTTAGATGTGTTTAAACCAGGAGCTCAAAAGGATGTTTCGGATGCTAAATTATTAGGAAAGTGGTTTATTACTAGCGTGCACCATAGATTCTTTAAAGATAAATATCAAAACGTAATGATTTGTGTAAAACCTTATGTAGGTCCGGAGAAGCCTGATGATGCATCTTTAGATCCAGGTATATTGAACCGACAACAGCAAAGAGGTAGAGGTGGAGGGCTAGCCCCGTTAGATCAAAATTATGGACTCGCAGCAGTATAGATTAACAATATAAAATTATGGCAGAATTATTACCAGATATGGTTGTTGAAGCTACTAGGTTAAGTAATACCGGTAACAGATCAGCGTGTGTAGATCAATTAGTTAATAAGCTAACTAAAGACGTTAATGGCTTTTTTAATGTTAAGGCACAAGTTCTTAGATCTCTTTTTGTTAGTAGAAAGCAGTTTGAGAATTTAATTGAAAGAGATTGTGATGGTAAATTAAACGGTCAATTTCAACATAATTATTCGGAATCTGATTTAGATTTCATGGAAAACTATTTAAAGATTTTTGAATTGGGATTAGATCAATTAGAAGACTTTATAGGAATGCTTCAATCTGCTGAAGGACTTTTAAAATTAGATGAATGTACTATTCTTTATTATTTACGTCAACTTCTTAATGGTCCTTTTGCTTGCGCGGCATATGATCTATCTAAGCTAGCTTCTGGGGAGAGTATAAATTTATTAGCTTCTGTAAGTGATGGAATAGGTACATTGGGTAATGCTGTAAGAGGTAATATATCAACTACAGTATATGGATTAGAACCATTTAATGCAGCTTTAGATTTATATAATAATCTACCTCCTTATATGCAAGAAAACATACAAAAGGGGACTAGAGCGGCTACTAACGTCTTTAACTATAATTTTGAAAATAGTGTTTTTAATGATAATACTTTACCCTTTATAGATAAATTTCCCAAGTTAAGAGTTAACAATGAATTTTCACAAGGCTTTACTGATTTTGCTTCTGCTTGTCTTAATTTAAAAGATATATCTTTGTTTAATGATTTAAGAGATATATCAAATGATATCTTTGGGACTATAAAATCAGCTTTAGGAGTTGCTGGTAATAAACTATTTGAATTTAGAAAGTTTGTAAATTCTTTTTATATACAAGGTAGCGAAGCATTTACTATTTTAAATGGGGTTAATAGACTACTAATATCTTTAGATAAAACTGAATACACAGTTAAGAATAGAGTAATTCAACAAAAATGTGAAAGTGCTTTAACTAGTATATTAGGATTTCCAATAACTACTGATGAAACTTATGATTTACAAATTCAGCTAGATGATGGAGTATATGATTTATATACTTTAAATGGTTTGTTTGGTGGGACTGATGGTAGAACAAGCAAGCTTCCGGAAGAGGTAGAGCAAATACCTGAAGAACAGATAGATGTATCAGTAGTTAGGAAAAAGAAGGATCTTTGTGAGGATAAAGGTGAATGTAAAGATCTTTACTTCTAAACATCAATAACACCCTCATCTTTATCAACCAGCGCCTTCATTATATCATCTCTTGATAGCAGCATCTTAGTTTGATTATCAGCTAAATTAAGTCTTTCCTTACTTTCAACATCTAACTGCTTTACTGCAACTTGTGTTTCGTTTCTTTCTTTAGCAGTATGAAGACGATTAAGCGTATCGATAGCTGATGAGGAAGCTTTAATTAATTCAGCTAAAGCAGCTACATCTCTATTTTCTGGAGCAGAAGATATATAATCATTAACGTTATCTACTATAGTCAAAGACTTTTTGATGAGTTTGCCAGAATTTTGAATAAGAAAGTCCTCTAAATCGTCCTTATTCAAGACACTTTCTTCTATAGGAGCTTTTGCCATTTTATTATTACTCTTTAATTGATTAATAATATCATTAACAGCTTCGTCTAATTCTTCAGCCATACTTATATTTAATCGACACTTGAAAATTTTACATAGTATATTATCATACGTATATGTTACTACAATTTGAAAAGACTCATGTAGATGCTGTACTACCTGGTAAGAACCATGATAGTGATACAGGTATGGATGTTACTTGTATTGAGGACTTTACAGTACCGGCCGGAGGATCAGCAGTAGTCGGGGTTGGTCTTAAGTTTGCCTTTATCCAGCCAGGCTATTGGGTAAAGATTGAAGGTCGTTCTGGTCTAGGCTTTAAGCATGGTATTATGCCTCATCCAGGTATCATTGATAGTGGTTATCGAGGTGATGCTGGTATTAAACTTTATAACCTTACTAGTACAGATTACGAAGGTAAAGCTGGTGATCGGATCGCTCAGTTAGTTGTTTATGCTAATCATGATGTAATAGTGACTGAAGGTGATGTTGTAAAGTCAGAGCGAGGTGAAAAAGGCTTTGGTTCTTCTGGTAAATAATTATGATTGATTTTGATAAAATTTGGGTTGAGAAATATCGTCCTGCTAAGCTTGATGATATTATCTTAGATGAACGTACTCTTAATATTGTTAAAGAGTTTAAAAATGAAATTCCTAATCTTCTCTTTGTTGGTAATCCCGGTACTGGTAAGACCACGCTTGCAAGAGTTATTGTTAACGATATACTCGGATGTAATTATCTTTATATTAATGCTTCTGATGAGTCTGGTATCGATACTATCAGACATAATATTACTAACTTCGCACAAACTAAGTCATTTGATGGTGGTATAAAAGTAGTAATCTTAGATGAAGCTGATGGACTTACTCCTCAAGCGCAAGCTGCATTGCGTAATACTATGGAGACGTTCGCTAAATATTGTAGATTTATTCTTACTGCTAACTACAAGCATAAGATTATTCCTGCCTTGCAATCTAGATGCCAGGCTTTAGATATTAAACCTGTAATAGAGTTAGCTGTAAAGCGTTGTTATTATATCCTTAAAAATGAAAAAGTTAAAATATCCGATGAACAAAAGAAAAAATTCGTACAGCTGGTCAAGAGATTCTTCCCGGACTTACGGAAAGCGATTAATGAGCTCCAGAAAAACGTTATTGATTCAGAGCTGTGTATTGCTAGCATTAATAGCGATAACGAGCTGCTCGAAACTGTCTACAAAAAAGTAGTAAGTAAGAAGAGTCTTGAAGCTAGAAAGTACCTAATTGAGAATGAAGATAGATTTCAAGGTGACTATGATACTTTGCTAGCTAACTTCTTAAACTATATCTATAATACTAATCTACAAGATGCTCAAAAGAAAGCTTTTATAGCTAATATAGCTGATCATTTGTATAAGAGCGCTTTTGTAGTAGATAAAGAGATAAACGCTTTTGCGTGTCTAGTAAATCTAGAAAAATGTATATAGGAGTTACTCTCCTTGACGTGCCTTTTGCTCTTTCTCGTAACCTTTTTGGAATGCAGCTCCTGCTTGACCCATGAAACCACCTTGTCGAGCTTGAGTAGCAGCTAGTGCTTTACTACTAGCAGTTGCTCCTATTGCGAGTTTAAGCTGCTTTATAGTAATATCGTTAAGTTTTGTTTTCTTTAATCTTGAGTCAGGTGACGCTTCAATATGTGCTGCAAAAAGATCTTCTAATTGAGCAACGTGGTTCAAAAGTTGTGACTTTCGCTTTGCCGCTTCATTCTTATCTACACCAGCTTTATACATTCCCTTGACGTTATCCTTAACTTGACCTGCTGCAGCTTTTGCACCAGCACCAACTCCAGCAGCGACATCCTTAGCACCAGCTACTGCGTTTGTAGCGGCTCCTTGAATAGCTTCTTTACCGGCTTTCAATACATTTCCAACACCAGATGCTGCATTGCGAAGTTTACCTAAAAGTTCTTCTAAAACTTCTAACTCCATAGGAGTAGCATTTTCAATTACAAGTCGAGCTTGATCAATTGTCAAATTAGAAAAATTTTCTTTTAGTTGGGTTGCTTGATAAGCTTGCTCAAGCAGGAGTGAGTCTGAATGTCGTTTCATATTATTATTTAGTAAGCGCTAGGACCTTTTGTTAAATCCCCGAGATATTGTTGAGTGTATGAAGCAGAATCAGATGGAATAGTTGTATTACTATCTGGCAACTCTCTTTCGGTGTTACCATCTCTAGCCTCAGGAGCTTGTGTAGTTTCAGCTTCTTCAGGCTTTATAATAACATCGCTCTTTCTCTTAAACACATCAGGTATAGGAGGGAGATTAGGATAAAATTCCTCAGACTGTCCTAAATTACTAGGAATAGATACATGATGTGAATATCGTCCCCCTCCATCGTCGAGAGCTAAATCTAATACAACGTCTAATGTTGTTGTATCTGCATTAGCAGGGTAGCGTGCTGATGTTGTGTCTTTTATACCTACAACTCTTACATGCTGACCTGAATCAATCATTTGCTGCAAAAGCTCTTGTGTATTAGTACCTAAAGATTTAAACTCATCTGAATTTTTAAAGTTATCATTGAACTTAAAAACATCTCCTACAAGAAAGCCTCCACGCTCATACCTTTTCATATAAGATTCGTGCAAACTTACAAACTTTTTATCGGCCATATGATTATTTATGCCAACTTGTACAGAATCACACGTTATCTAAAAATTCTTTTACAGTTTTAAACGCTTCAAATACTTTAATATCCTCTTTACTTGCAAGCTTTACTGGTTTCTCATATTCAAATCTATGAGAAGTATGTGCATCAACAGTTTCAATAAAAGAAATACCATCATGATGGACAGGATTATAACGAGGTAGATCAAGTTCGATAAAAATAGCACGTTTAAGAGCCTTGCCTAGATCTTTATGATCAACTTCTACTTCGGTAATGAGTTTTCCGACAATCTTCATATCTAATTATATTATAGTTCCTTAATATGAATATGCTACATTAAATATAATAAATGGCTTTGATAAAATTAACAGATACCTCAGTTAGTAATTTAGATGGTAATTCGCTAAAACAAGGGTATCTTTATAAAGATTTATTTTTGGATCTTGAAACATCTGTTTACTACAATAAACAGTTTAATAAATCTACTATATTAAAAGACGCGCAAGGTTTATATGATGAGAATGCTGTTCTTAATAGTATAGCCAATATTTTTCTCACAGCGCCTGGGCAAAAAATATTAAGTCCAGAATTTGGTTTAGATTTAAGAAGATATTTATTTGAACCTATAAGTGATTTTAGCGCGTTTGCTATTAAAGATGATATACAAAATAGATTACCTTTAATGGAACCAAGAGTCGAGATAGAAGGTGTAAGTGTAATTCCAAACCCAGACGATAATGAATATAGAATTAATTTACAAATAAACGTCCCTTCTTTAGATGTATATGGGATCTCAGTGAGATCGGTATTAAATAACAACGGATATATTATATTTTAATTATGGCTACTCCTAATAACAAAGATAACGAATTTTTAGATTTTAGCTTACCGCAGAATGCTTATGTGGCCTTTGATGCGGTGAGTCTAAAAGACTATATAGTAAACAGACTTAATACGAACGAAAAGTTTACAGATCAGAATTATGATGGTAGTAACTTAGCTGCAGTTATAGATATTATAGCTTATTCTTATCATGTACTATTATTCTATTTAAATCAAACCGCTTCAGAGGTTAATTTTGATCAAGCTTCTCTCTATGAGAATATGAATAAGATAGTTAAGCTTATTGGTTATAAACCAGCTGGTAAGCAAACTTCTATAGTACCTATAAACGCTGTAGGCTCAGCTAGTATGCCTATAGCAAATTATACTATAAGAAAAAATTCTTACTTCTTAGCTGATGGGTTTCAATACAATTTTATTGATGATTACTCTTTTAATAAAACTGAAGCGGGAAGTCAAACTTTAAAGAGTTTAAATGATTCGGTAATTTTATACCAAGGCTCTATAAAGGAATATCCGGATTACCCCGCGCAGGGAGAAGAATTTGAGTTGGTTCCTATTGTAGTAAAAAATATAATTGATAATCAAGTAGAAAAATTTATAGCTGATAATACTATTGATGTTTATATAAAAGAAGCGGATAGTAACACATATTATCTTTATAAAGAAGTAGATAGTTTATATCTTTCCGATTCTACTGATAGAGTATACGAAAGACGTTTAAACGAAAACGGTTTTTATGAAATTAAGTTCGGAAGTGGTGTTTTTGGAAAGAAATTAAACGCTGGAGATATAGTTTCTATTAACTACATTCAATCAGATAATACTGAGGGCATTATAAGCAAAAACGTAATAAATGGAGGTAAGTTATTTGTATATGATTCTTTAAGACAAAGACAAATTTTTAACGATACGTTCGCAAATAAAAACGAAACAACATTTATAGATAGTTCTAATTCTTCTTTATTATCTATTAATAATCCTCAAAATTCAACCTCTCTTTCAGATGAAGAAACAGTAGATGAGATAAGAAAAAATGCTCCTAAAGCCTTTTCTTCACAACTACGCTTAGTCAACGAATCTGATTATGAGGCATTTTTAGAAAAGAATCTAGCTAACGTATTAAACAGTATATCAGTAGTAAATAACGATTCGTATATTAATGAATATATACAATATTTTTATGATATATGTGTTGATCCTAATAAGGTAAATAGAGTGCTTATAAATCAAATTAACTTCGCTGATGCTTGTGATTTTAACAATATTAATATTTTTTGCGCACCAAAGTTCACTGTTACACAAGATAAATTCTTTCCTCCTTATCTTTCAGAATCATTTAAAAATTTAATTGTTGAGACGTGTAAAGAAAGAAAGATGGTTTCAAATACTGTTGTACCAAGAGACCCAATTTATATGGCTTATGGTTTAGGATTTACTAATTCATCTGATTTAAATTTAAATTTACTAAATGAAACTAGTTTATATATTGTTAGAGAGCTTAATAACAAGATTAATAAAAATACTTTAAGTAGTAGAGCAGCTAATTTAATAAGATCGTTTTTTGATCCTTCTAATAATAAATTAGGACAATCCATTAATTTAAATGAACTAAGCAATGATATACTTTCATTAGAGGGAGTAAAAAGAATATATACAAAAAATGAATCTACTGGAGCGAGTATAGATACTGTTTCTTTTTTAACATTTAATCCTCAGTACGAAACTAGTGATATATCGTTAGTTAATCAAGATATTACTTTACCGTATTTTAAGTTTCCGTACTTATATTCTCCTCTATCCTTAACGAATCGTATCAAAGTTGTAGATGAGTAATATAAAGACAGACTATGCTATTTTTGATGTCGTAGATTATAAAGGAGAAGCTAAACTATCTTCTTACAATCTTGATATAACACCTCTTACTTTCAAAGCGCGTATACCTGAAGATGAGAGTCGTGAAATCCCGTTAAATAATCAAAAAATAACTTTTGATTATGGTGATGGTAGTTTTGGAAATACTTTAAGTAGTTCTCACGTTTACGAATACCCTGGTGAATATACAGTACGTATGATTATACGAGACTGTAAAAATAATTCTATTTTAGCTTCATATAGTGATTCGGTGCATATTAAAGATTATATAACTAATACCTTTTCATTAAGTATGCCTCCAGGAGATATTGCAGCTACTAAACCTGCTTTGGTTTTATCGGCTAGCGAAATATCTGGTCCTATTACTGTTACATCACAAACTCCTTTTTATCAAGATTTTCAAGATCTATATTATAGCGTTTCAGGTAGTGATGTTGAAAATTATTTCAATCTAGCTCCGAATAAGTTTAATTCATTAAAGAAGTATTTTTCTGTATATGAAAGAAACTACTTACCAACGTTATCTTCTTTCGAGTATGTAGAGTTAGATAAAATATCACTCTCTTCGCAAGATATATATGCTAAATTAAATTTAGATGGAACTATTAGTTATGGTGTAAGTTCGAGTCTATCTAGTGTATATGTAGGTAGTTCAGGTAGTAAGGAGATATATGTAAGAACAGAAGATCAAGATACTCCTATAAATATTTCCTTTTTCAAAGACAGAGAAAACATATTCTCAAATAGTTTAAAAGGTTATAAAAATAATAATTATACTAATAATTTTGATATTACTCTATCTTCTTATACAAGTCCTACTTCTGGACAAACTTTAAGTGCAATCAAATTTACTTC
>Ga0209336_10000068_pt1 | contig 48954 bp, 48 predicted proteins | sample LinPmetageLP32_FD_184042 | JGI IMG/M metagenome (GOLD analysis project Ga0209336, IMG submission 184042) | Marine viral communities from the Pacific Ocean - LP-32 (SPAdes) (version 2) | ecosystem: Environmental > Aquatic > Marine > Oceanic | place: Pacific Ocean | collected 2009-08-23
GCCAGATAGCCTCTGAAACTTTATAGTCTAATTCAAGGGCAGCTTTCCGCTCCTGCATAAAGTTATCAAAGTTTAGGTTGGCTCTCTCTTGGGAGAGTTCAAATGCTGTGTCAGTCATGGGAGTATTCTAGTATAGAGTTGGGGCTAGTGTAAAGATTTATTTTGATTTTTTAAAGACTACTTTGCCAGTCTCCATAGTAGCAGCCCAGTCGATAGGGTTGGCCTTGCGCTCCTCTTCGCGCTTCATTGTGTCCTTGGCAAGTGACTCGCGAGCATCTAAAACTCTTTCGTGGTAAGTACGGCCTGTGTTGTTTGCTTTCATGTGAGTAGTTTACTTTGTTTTCCTGAGTAGTGCAAGCTTTCTTTGCTATTATTTTGATTTATTTACTTATCCAACCGAACTTAAAAAAGTCAAAGTGGCCATTGTCATCGCCGTACTTCAGATATTCCTTGGCGATCTCTGAACCATACTTGTCTTCGATGTCTTTATAAACACTGCCAGCAAAAACCTCGTCCATGATCTGGAAGAATAAACTCTTGTTCATGCCTCCACCATCTTCGTTGGCGTAGTTAAAAGATTGCGTCTCTTCTTGTTTCTTCATGGGCATAGTATACAATAAGCAGCTCACAATTAAAAGCTTTTTTTTGTACTATTTAAACTTTTTTGCATAGGGGAGGGGTTTTCTGAAAATTTTTGACTTTTGTACTTGACACACAAAGCGCGGGGGGTGGTGAATACTATATAGAAAGTTATTTTTATAAATTAGGGGATGCGCCATATAATAAAATACAGCTACAAGGTTAGAACCCGTGTAATAGATAAAAACCAATGGCAAAAGACAACAGCTTATTATTGGGTCATATTGAATTGACAAAGAAACAAAAAGATTTTTACGACATAATGACTGACGATAAAACACGGATAGTGTTTGTTGGAGGTCCAGCAGGAACAGCAAAGACATTTTTATCGGTTTATAGTGCATTAGATTTATATAATAACGACAAAAACTTAAAAATATTATATTTGAGGAGTGTTGTTGAGAGTGCGGATAGGGGGATAGGTTTTCTGAAAGGAGACATTGATGATAAGTTTGGGCCATATATGGCACCCCTTTTAGATAAGATTGATGAGTTATTAAATAAGCCAGAGAAAGAGCAATTAAAAAATAAAAGGGTACTGGAAGCGGAACCGATAAACTTTTTGCGCGGATGTACTTGGAGAGATAAGGTGGTTATTGTTGATGAGGCTCAGAATATGAGTGTGAGAGAATTGACTACTGTGCTTACAAGGATAGGTCGTGGGAGTAAGTTGTTTATATGTGGAGATAGTTTGCAGAGTGACATTAGGAATAGTGGTTTTGATAGGCTTAAGTCTTTATTTGAGGACGAGACTAGTTCCAAAAAAGGGGTATGTAGTGTATCATTTGGGAAAGAAGATGTGATAAGAGATAAAATTATCAGTTATCTTGTAGAAAAAATTGAATTATTAACCCCGAAACAATAAAATTTCTATATGAATAAAGTATTTTGTTCTTCCTGCGGCCACAAGAATGTGTACGAGGTGACTAAACCAAAGTTTTGTGCTGATTGTGGCGCTCCTATTGGGTTATCCTCTGCCCTTCCTGAAAAAAAAGTGGAAGCCGACATTGAGTATGAGGTAGAACAACCTCGTAAGCTTGATCTTAGGAGATTAAAAAATGATATTGTTGCCGAAGTTGGGGATAACCAAGGAACTACTCTAACTGATTTGTGGAAATCTGCTACTCCAGATTCCGCTAATCGTTTTGATCGTCCAGCGCCCAATCTACCTGATGGTGAAGCTATGATCAAACAGAGTCAGGCTGATTGTGCTTCCTCAAGAGTTCAAGATATTGATGGATAAAAGGTACGAAGACCTTGTCCCAGAGATAGAAGCACTTTTAAATAGATATAGAGCGAAGTGGCAACTTAACTCTCTTGCGTGGTTAGATTATGACGATGTGTCTCAAATAATTCGCGTTCATTTATTTAATAAATGGCACCTATGGGATCAGAAAAGAGCATTTAAGCCTTGGGCTTCTATGGTGATGGGAAATCAGATTAAAAACCTGATAAGGAATCATTATGGTAATTTTGCTAAACCTTGTCTAAGGTGTGACCATTACATGGGGGGTGAAGAATGTGCTATGACTAAAAGTGGCAATCAAGATGATTCATGTTCATTATTTTCTAAATGGAAAAATAAAAAACAATCTGCTTATCATTTAAAGATGGCGGTATCTTTGGATTCTTTAATTGCGGTTAAAGATGAGGTTTTTGATGAAGAGTTTGATTATGATACCAAATCTTCTAAGATTCACGGTTTAATAATGAAACAATTGGGGGATAAGCATAAGGAGATATATAGGTTGTTATACATAGAGCATTGGGATGAAGAAAAGGTGGCTCAGAAGTTTGGGTTTAAAAAAGACACTAGTAAGAGAAAAACCCCTAGATATAAACAAATAAATAACTTGAAAAAGAAATTTTACAACATAGCATTGAAGGTAATAAAAGAGGAGGATCTATGATATACGACTTAACAGAAGAGCAGAAAGAACAGATTTTAAAACTATTTAAAAAGAACCCTGACTTAATGTTTATAACCCGGAAGATATTTAATGATGAGAATATTGACGGTAGATCTAAACAAGGCAGAGCGGTTAGGAAGTTTCTAGCTCAACAAGATAAAAAAGCAAATACTACATTGTCCCCGAAGGTAGAGCAAATTTATTTAAATAAAGAACAAAAAGAGTTCTTAATGACTGATAATGTTGAAGCGGGGATGAATGCTTTAGAAATAGCCAGACTTACCTTCAAAGATAGGGGTATACAGTCGTTGAGCATGAAACATCGAGTTATTGTTGATTTCCTAAAAACTTATCGTCCTGAAATAGTTGATGACAATGAAATAGTGACAAAAGAAAAATGGGTAGCTCCAAAATCACTAAGCAGAGCTATCACTAAAGTAAATAATTTTTGCTCGGCACAATTAGAAGAATTATCCCTTCAAACAAAGCAAAAGAAATTAATAGAGCAATTAATCATATATTTACGTAGCCCAAGGTTCAACCACTTCATAAATCAATATACAACTCTAGCTGACCGCAACTTATTCGAAAGTGAGTTTGTTAGGGCTGTTTGGGATAAGCCTGACCTAACTAATGACGAATTGAACTTGTATGTGACCGTGTGTACCAACTACGTGCGCCAAAAACACATCCAGCAGCGCATTGACAAGCTTAATGCACTACTGGACGACCAAGACAACGAAAGAGACATCACAATGCGTCTGACGGAGATTATCAAGGCTACTAGCGATGAGCTTAACCAGTGCGAAAAACGGATTGAATCCTTGACGAAGGATCTTAATGGATCTAGGACTGCTCGACTTAAAGCTAAGGGAGAAGAAAACGGATCTATCTTTGCTTTGGTTGAAGCGTTCCAAGAACGAGAAGAAAGAGACCGTATGATCATGATGGCTGAACTCCAAAATAAATTAATTGAAGAAGAAGCTGACAGGTTGGAGAGTATGGACGATTATAAAGCAAGGATATTGGGGATATCCAAAAAAGAATTGTTATGAATAACTTTGTTTGTAAAGAATGTGGTAAGGCTTACGATAGCCGAAGAGGGTTCCACGCTCACCTAAAAGCACACAGCGTTTCCATAGGGGAGTACTATGTGGAACATTACGCCAAAAGAGATTTATTTACGAACGAGCTACTAAAATTTAAAAACTACGACCAGTATTTTATGGAGGATTTTAATCAACCAGAGAATTACATGTCTTGGTTAAAAACAACCTCACCAATAAAAGCTAAAAATCACCTTATAGAGTATACAAAAAGAAAATTTGGGAATAAAGATGTTAAGTTTACCCCTCCTGATCTTTACTATATGTTAGCTAAACTACCGAATATAGATTACTATAGAAAAATGTGGAGTTCTTACTCTGACTTTTCAAAAGATTTAGGCATAGAGTCTTGGTTCTCTAAAAACCTACCAAAAGACTTCTGGGAGAAGAACCACAATGACCTTCCTATTTTTGTAGATACAAGGGAGCAAAAACCACTAAAATTTGAAAACGGCGTAAGCAACAAGTTAGACTTCGGTGATTATACAGCCGCAGGTAAATATTACTCAAAAACATTCGTAGATAGAAAAGCACAAGATGACTTCAGGCAAACATTCGGGAAAGATATTAAAAGATTTAGGCGGGAAATGGATCGTTGTGTCCAGTTTAATTCTTACATGTTCATTGTTGTCGAGTCTTCTATTGAAAAAATCGAAGAAGACAACAAAATATCGAAGTTTAAATCGAACCTAGGTTATTTGTGGCACAATGTGCGAGATCTAATGCTCGATTACCCAGAGAATGTACAATTCATTTTTGCATACTCAAGGGCGGGAGCTAAAAAGATAATCCCCAAAATATTATATCACGGCCAAGGCTTATGGCATGTTGATGTACAATATCATTTAGAGAAAAAAGTTCATGGCATGGCAGAAAGGAAAACAGCGGTATCGTAATGATTACTCCGCTACGGAATTTAATTCTTATTTAAAAACACTCGACGGCGACTTGCCTGACGAGGAAGCAAAGTATTTATTATATAAGTTCTTAAGGGCTAATATTGCATTTACCTCTGAGTTATTTTTAGGGGTAAAATTATTTCCATTTCAGGCTATGGCTATTAAGGGGATGATGGTATCGGACTATTCTATGTTCGTATTCTCCCGTGGTATGTCTAAAACATTTTCTACAGCTATTTATGTGCTACTTGAGTGTCTTTTAAACCCTACCGCAAATATAGGTGTTATTGCAGGTAGCTTTAGGCAATCAAAACAAATATTCCAAAAGATGGAGGATATACTCAGCAAGCCCGAAGCAAAGTTAGTAAAAGAGTGCGGAGTTAAAATCACGAAAGGAACTGACCAATGGACCCTCAAAATTGGTAATAGCCGTGCGATAGCCCTTCCGTTAGCTAATGGAGAACGACTGCGTGGATTTCGATTTAATAGGATAGTGCTAGATGAGTTCTTAACAATACCAGAAAAGATATTCAATGAAGTTATTATTCCATTCCTTGGCGTAGTGGAAAATCCAATTGAAAGAGAGGAACTGCATAAACTAGAATCCCGCCTAATCGACAAGGGCGAGCTGAAAGAAAATGAAAGGTATGTATGGCCTAATAACAAACTTATAATACTTTCATCTCCATCCTTCAAATTTGAATACATGTTCAAACTCTACAAGAAGTATGAGGGGCTTATTCTTGGAGAATTTGATTTAAATAAAGATGATGATGAAGAGCAAGCTGCTGATGATGCTTATAGATTAATTATGCAATTAAGTTATGATTGTGCTCCTACTAGGCTGTATGATCAAAACCTGCTTAAACAAGCTAAAGCTACGATGTCTGAGATGCAGTTCAAACGAGAGTTCGGTGCTCAATTTGTAGATGAGAGTGATGGTTACTTTAGATTATCTAAAATGGCGGCTTGCACTATTGCTGATGGAGAATTTCCTGCTGTTGAAGTTGTAGGTAACCCAAGTGATGAATACTTACTTGCTTTTGACCCTAACTGGGCTGGCAATACAAGTGCTGACCACTTCGCTATGCACGTATTTAAGGTTCTGAAGGACGAACAGAAGATTTGCCTTGTTCATAGCTACGCTTTGGCTGGAGTGTCCTTAAAAGACCACATGAGGTATTTTCTCTACCTTATAAAATCTTTTAATATTGTCGGTATATGCGGTGACTACATGGGAGGAGTCCAATTTATTAATTCTTGCAATGAAAGCCAATTGTTTAAAAGAGCAAAAGTTGATATAGGAATTATAGAAGTGGATTTAGAAAAACCCGATCAATGGCACAATGATATACTTAGTTTTAAGGGTCAATATAATCAGAAAGAAAGGAGGTATTGTATCTTAAGGAAACCTACAGTTAACTGGATCAGAAGTGGCAATGAGATGTTACAAGCAGCTATAGACCATAAAAGAATACTATTTGCTTCCAGAGCGGTAGACGATCACTTTGATCAACAAAGGAAAAAGAACTTACCTATTGATGAGATAAAGTGGGATAATAAAATTACAGCTACTTCCAAAGGAGCAAAAATGATTGACTTCCTTGATCAACAAAAAAGTAACATTGAACTTACAAAGTCAGAATGTGCTAACATTGAGGTCACCACAAACCCCCAAGGTTCACAATCGTTTAACTTGCCTCAAAACATTAGAAGACAAAAAGGGCCGAATAAAGCTCGTAAAGACTCTTATTCTGCTTTAATTTTGGGGAATTGGTTTGCCAAAGTATATTTTGATTCTTTACATGTTGAGCCTAAGAAAAAACCTACTGCTTCATTTATACCGTTTACTATTTGAAAAGTTATAAAGTAACTTTTATAACTTTAGTGTAACAATTGTTAGCATGGCCAAGAAGCGTAAGTATACAAAGAGATCAGAATATTGGAGTAAGTTTAAAGATAGCACTCCTAATCACAATTTAGAAGATATAACTAACCAATCTTTGGCGGAAGAATTTTCTCCTGAGCTGGTTGGGGAATCGTTGTATGAGACTACAGCTTCTCGTCTTGCAGACCCCTCAAAGCGCTCTAGCTCAAGAACTAATAGTATTACCCAGAGTTATACTAAAAATAGATTTAAAAATATTGAGGATGGCTTATTGCCATTTGATTACTCTCGTGACTCAGTAAATTCTCGTGATGCTATCCAACTATGCCAGAAAGCTTACTTCAATGTGCCTTCATTCCGTAGTACGATAGATCTATTATCAGATTTTGCTGATTCTGATTTATATTTGGATGGAGGTTCTGAGAAATCTCGTAACTTCATTAATGCTTGGTTCAAAAGAATCAAGATGCATGATTTAAAATCTCAATACTTCCGTGAATACTATCGATCTGGCAATGTGTTTATGTACCGCATGGATGGTAGAATTAAAACCAGTGATACGGGTAAGGTTTTAGAGACTTATGGTGCAACTAAAAATGTACCTATACCAATTAAGTACTTAATAATGAACCCTACAGATATTGCTACCAAAGGCTCTATCTCTTTTAATGACTTCCAGTATTTTAAAGTACTTACGCCATATGAAATCTCTAGGCTTAAAGAACCTAAAACAGAACATGAGATTGAGATGTATAACTCTTTACCAGAAGATGTTCAAGTAAGAATTCAAAACAACACGGCCACAACCACTGAACGTTTATACATTAAATTAGCTTCTGAACTACTACATGTAGTATTTGCTAAAAAACAAGACTATGAACCTCTTTCAGTCCCTTATGGTTTCTCTGTCTTAGACGATATCAATAAAAAATTAGAACTTAAAAAAATTGATCAAGCAATATCTCGTTCTATTGAAAATGTCGTTCTCTTGGTCACTATGGGTGCTGAACCAGATAAAGGAGGAGTTAATCATAAAGCTCTGGCTGCTATGCAGAACATCTTTAAAAACCAAAGTGTCGGTCGAGTACTCGTATCTGATTATACAACAAAAGCTGATTTTGTTATACCCGATCTCCGTAAGGTCATTGGACCCGAAAAGTATGAGATACTTAATCGTGATATTCAGGAAGGTCTCCAGAATGTTCTAATTGGAGACAATAAGTATGCTGACGGTCAGCTTAAGATGAAGGTATTTATTCAAAGACTTGAAGAGTCCCGTCAGCAGTTCTTAAAAGATTTCCTCCAGCCAGAAATTCGTCGTATTTGTAAGGCTGCAGGTATGCGTTCTTGGCCCGAAGCGAAGTTTGTCAAGACAGACACTTTAGATAATTCAGACATGACAAAGCTTGCTACTCGCATGATGGAACTAGGAGTGCTAACCCCTCAACAGGGCATGGAAGTTATTCATACTGGAGAATTCCCTAAATCCGAAGATATGGGCAAGGCTCAAGAAGAATTTAAAGAGCACAGGGAAGAAGGGCATTACTTACCTTTAGTTAACAGTATAAACCTATATCAAGAGGATCAGGACGGGGGTGAGCCAGTTAAACCGGAAGCGGCCCCTATCGCCCCATCTGGAGGTCGCCCTATAGGAGTATCAAACTCTAATTTTTCTAAAAAGAATATCATTGAGGCCACTAAAATGGTCAGTGAGTTTGAACTGAAAGCTTATGCAGACTTCGCAATAAAGTATGGGTTGGATGAATTAGATGATCAAAGAAGAGATTTAGTATCTCAAGCTTGTGAATCAATCGTTGTTTCTAAAGTAAAAGAAGAGTGGGATGATACTTTGGCTGGTATCGTCGAAAATATAGAAAACTTATCTGAGTTGAATGTAGATAAAGATGTTCTCGATTTAGGGTGCAAACATCAACTTGATGATATGTCTGCTGCGATTTTATATCACTCTACTAAAATTTAAGTGTATAGAATGAATATGGACTTAAAAGATTTTGAGGTAAGTAGCTTTGATTGTAATATCAGAGCGCTTAAAGAGAGTGATTATGATAAGTTTGGAATATCAGAAGGTTCTATTGCAGAAGCAGCTAAATCTTTACTACCTGAAGATTTCGATCCATCAGCAAATGTAGATGTACTTCCTGTAGTATTCAACCTTGCTGTAGTAAATGAATTTAATAAAAACGGCGACGGTATTGATTCAGAAACAGCAGTATCAGCAGTAAAGAGATTTATCAATAAGCCTATCAACATTGAACATAAGAAGCATAAAATCGTCGGTCACATGATTAATGCTTCTTTTTCTGTAGAGGAGATGGATTTTAAGGATAACGCTGTTGACTCTTATGCAGACAAAAAAGAACCGTTTTATATCAACGCTGCTGGTTTAATTTATAAAAATATCTTCCCAGAACTTGCTTATGCTATTCAGGAAGCTGCCAACGAAGAAAATGAAGAGTATCAGAGTATTGCTACTAGTTGGGAACTTGCATTTAAAAACTATAAAGTTGTCTATGGATCAGATAGATTGGATGAGTGTGAGATCGCCGAAGGTTCACAGGAAGAGGAACTTAAGCAGTACGTAAAGGGATTTGGAGGTAAGGGAGTTGATAAAGAAGGCACTCCGGTTCATAGATTAATTTATGGAGAGACTTACCCTTTGGGGGCTGCATTGACGTATAAACCTGCAGCAAGAGTTAAAGGAATTTATACTTCAGAACCAAATAAAAAAGAAAAGCCTGTTGATAATTCTTTAGCGAAAGAAGATAATATTAATATTAAAAATTCCCTAAAGGAAGAAAACAATGTAACAAATAACAAAATCGATATTTTTGATATGGATAAAGAACAATTCGAAACACTAATGACACAAGTTGCAGAAAGCGTAGCTTCCGTTGTCAAGAAGGACGATCAAGCCGCTTCTGTCGGTGAGATTATGCGTGATGCCCTTAACGAGCATTCTGAAAACTGGAAATCCAAGGTTCAACTTGAAACTGAAGCTCGTGAAAAGGCTGAAGTTGAGGCGACTGAGATGAAAGCTTCTCTTGAGGCTGTTCAATCTGAGTTATCCTCTCTCAAGTCTGAGGTTGAAGCTCAAGCTGCTGTTGAGTTATTTAATTCTCGTATGACCTTTATTGATTCCACATATGAACTAACCGAAGCTGAGCTTAAGTTAGTCGTAGATGAGTTAAAGTCTGTTGAAGCTTCTGACGAAGCCTTTGATACCTTTAAAGGAAAACTTTCTATTCTTTTCGCTAGCAAGACCAAAGAGGCCATTGCTGCTCAGGAGGAAGAAGTCAAAGCTAAGATTGAAGAAGCTATCGCTTCTAAACTCCAGCAAGACGAGCCTGAAGAGAAAGAGGAAGTTAAAGCTAGCGAAGATGAGCTGGAAGTCGAAGAGGTTGAAGCCGCTCCGATTCCGAACAACAACGCTGAAGCTTCTGAACAAATCTCTTTGGTTGAGAAACTTAAAGAAAACTTCTCTGTTGAAGTAACAAAATAAAAATCTAATTATAATATAAAATTATGGCTAATGAAATTACCAAAATGCTGCCATTTCGCCAATATGATGACAACGATGTTGTCAACATGTTCGCTTATGACGGCACTAATGTAGGGGCAGGTACTGTTGTTAAAGTATCTGCTGCTAACCTCAATGATGATCTTATCGATCTCGTTGACGGTGGAAGCGCATTCCTGACTTCTCAGGGCAATGCTTACTCTCCACTTGCTGTTAATCCACTTCGTGTCGCTACTGCCGCTTCTGGCAATGCAGCTCTCGGAATCATCCTTCGTGACGTTCGTGACACAGATGAAAATGGTGAGAAGCTTCGCTTCTACCCTGAAAAGAAAGAAGAGCTTCAGTGCGTTCTTTCTGGAGAGTCTGTACCCGTCGCAACAAAAGGAACGTTCACTCTTTTAGCAGGAGCTTTCTCTGGAGCACTTCTCCCAGCACCTAACAAGGAGCTTGGAGTCCGCGCTGACGGAAAACTTGCTGAAGCTGTTGCCGCTGACACTGTTGTCGGTAAGGTTCTCGCTACTGGATCTCGTGCTGCTGGTGATACCCATGCAGGAGGATACGCAATTGTTAACATTAACTTCTAATTCACTCACAGATTATGAAAATTACTATTAAAAGAACTGAAGATCAGTTAGCCCTAGTTCGCGCTATGGGTTCAAATAATCGTGAAGAGGCTTACGAGGCACAGGCAGCTGTTGCAGAACTTCTTGGGCCAGTGGTCAGCGAAGTTATCAATAATGCTGTTACCGTTGGAAATCTTTTCACCACTCTGACTTATCAGGCTGATGACAATCCTTCCCTTCCTCTTGATCTCTTCCATGACATTACTGAAGAGGATTATGTGCAAGTTTACTCTCAGCAAGTTGCTGGAGGACTTCCATACAATCAGGTATTCCCAGCTCACAACGAACTTAAATTTAGCACTTACACTCTTGATAGCGCACTCGCTTTCGACCGTAAGTACGCTAAGAAGGCTCGTGTTGACGTTGTTTCTAAAACCTTCACTCGTATGGCTCAAGAAGTCATGCTTAAGCAGGAGCGCACCGCATTCAACGTGCTTGCTTCCGCTCTTGTAGGTGGAGACAGCTTGACTGCTTCTGCAGGTGATCATATCATCGCTGCTGCTGGAACTTCACTTGTGCTTGACGACTTAAATCAGCTTATCACTACTTCTAAGCGTATCAACAGCTCTTTCGTTGGTGGTACTCCTACTGGTGGTAGTAAAGCTGGAGTTACTGATCTTTTGGTTTCTCCTGAAGTTGTTGCAGACATTCGTGCTATGGCATATAACCCAATCAACACCAAGACTGCTCCTATCGCATCTGCGATTAAGGACGGTATTGCTGCTCCTGAAGATCTTCGCTCTCAGCTTTACAGCGGTGCAGGACTTCCAAGCTTCTATGGTATCAATATCATCGAAGTTCTTGAGTTGGGTAGTGGTCAGCGTTTCAATAAGATCTTTGATGCTGTTAAGGGTGGCGTAAGCTTCACTGAAGCATCTGAGCAAATCCTTATTGGAGTTGATCGTTCTCGTGATGCCCTTGTCCGTCCTGTCGTTCTTGACGAAGGTTCTACTGGTGAACTCAACATTCTCGTTGATGATCAGTTTTCCGTTCGCCAGAACAAGATCGGATACTACGGTAAGGTCGAAGAAGGTCGTGTTTGCATCGATGACCGCGCTCTTTGCGGAATCATTCTGTAATCCACTGGATAAATTATTAAATATTAAGGGTCGCCTCGAAAGGGGCGGCTCTTTTTATTTGATTTTTCTAGTGTAAACCTTTAATATAAGTTATGTCCGATGAGAAAGAATTTCTAGAAGAGTTCCAATTAGCTGATGGTAAAGACCGTACAGAAAAGGAAAATCAAATTAGTAAAGCAAAAGAACTCGAAAGCTTACTTGGTATTCAAGACATGAATCCATACAAAACTTTAAACAAAAGTATTTTTGCAGAAACCTTGGGGTCCATGTCTATTTCTCAAATGACTGAGCTGGCACAAAGGGTAGGGATTTCAGGAATGGAAATGAGTTCCAAGCCTTCTTTGAAAAAAGCTTTAGAAAAGTCATTTGATATATATTTAAGGCAGCATAATGTGTCTGTTGCTGGACCACCTACACCTGTAGCTAAAGATGTCAGTGACGAAGTTAAGAAGCTCTTTGAACTGTAGAGTTCCCTGAAGCTCTATTTAACTGTAAGATTATTTAATGAATGATCTTGGGGTTCTTGCTACAAAAATTGTAAATTACGAGTTTTCAGAAGACCGTCAGAGGTTTCCTGTATCTTATGTTTCTGGTTGGCTAGAAACAAATATAGGAGAGCTTAACGGGCTTACCAATGAAGAATTTTATATTAATAATACTGGCGCTATTGAAATAGACACTGGTTCTGGTCTAATGCCTGTAGAAGAAAATATTTATACTACATTATACGAAATACACTATTATGAAAAAGCCGCAAGGGATTCTCTCCGTGGATTCACTTATGGTAGTGATACTGACTGGTTGACTTTAAAAGAAGGAGATACAACAATCCAAAGGCAGAACAAAAACTCTGTAGCTAAGACTTTCAGAGATTTAAAGGTTGATGCGACCGATAGATTAAATGATTTGGTTGGCAAATACAATACATATAAATCCTCGCCACTTCAGGTATTCGGTCGAGATGGTATTGATCCAGTAGATAACATTAATGCTTACAGCTCTACAAACTCTTATAGATCCTTCTAATGGCGTCTCTCCTCACATCTTCCCAAAAACAAGCGATCCAATCTGCCTTGTCTGAAGTGCATGATACCTTTGCTCGTGACATCTTTGTTTACATAGAGAAGCAAGTGGCTACGAGACCCGCTACATTGAACTATAACCCCCTATATGGACGAGCTAAAGATTCCGCTAAGGTAAGCTCTCAAACAGAGTTAACCAAGCACACAGTTAAAGCTAGGGTGAGCTACACCCCAAGCCAAGGGGAGTCCGTTGTTGATGCAGGAGCGCAATTTAATTTAACAGCGTCCCAAGGTAAAATTAGAATTAAAATAGATTCTGCTGGGTACGAGAAAGTAAAAGACAGTACTCGCATTGAAATTGACGATGAACTTTATGTTTTAGATTCTGACGCTAAAAATTTAGGTCCGTTTTCGACACAATATTATACTGTATTTCTTAAAAGAGAAAACTAATGTCTAAAGCCTTTCTGTCAGCTACTAAATTTGAAGTGAGTATCAATAAGGCTGCTCTTCTTAAATCTATCTCAACGAATCGAAATGGTCAAATAACAGGCAGAGAAGTTAGGTCTTACGTACTACCTATCATGGAGAAAGCCCAGCAAGATTTGATTAAAGATTTCCATCAACATTCTATTACAAAAGAAGTAAAAGGCGGGGCTTCTGCATCAAATTCTTCTGGAACCTTAGGAGGATACGGAAACTTATTCTCTTTTATTGGTTTTGAAAAGGGAAACAACCCAACCCTAGCTGTAGAAAAAATTTTAAGTGAAAAGCTTTTGGTCACAGTTCGGGCAATAGGAAACGGTAGATTTAGAATATCATTATTAAATGCCCCTTCAAAAGAAGATATATTTAAATCAACCCCTATTCCTTGGGCAGATGGATCTAGTTGGGCGGAAGGAATGGAAAAAGGAATATCTAACTTAGGTTCTTTCTTGTATCGTCGCGGAGGGATTCGTGGATCTTCATCTGGCTCCTTTTCTAGATCAGGAACAGGAATACAATTAAAAAATAATCTTAGAGCAACTAATTTAAAAACAACACCCTATATCTCTAATATTATAGATAAATTTCTAAAAAGGGTAACTAATTTTTAAGATATGAAAGCACAATTTGACCAGAACCTTTTGTCCAGCTTTTATTTGTGGTTAGAGAATAGACTTCTAAAATCAGATACTAAAGCATACATTACAGGACTTAGTAATAATTTCCGTTATGTTGATTTTGATGATATTCCTTCAGATATGGTTGGGTATCAAGGTGAGTATAGACAACTAGTAGCAGAGTCTAATATAGATATAGTTAATTCAGGTTTTTTTGTTGGAAATGATTTTATTACGGGAGATTCAAGTGCAAATGGAAATGTGTATACAGATTATAACAATGGTCGTATCTTATTCCCTGCGGCTTCTGGGACTGGGTTGAGTGTTTCGGGGGACTACTCTGTCAAAGAGGTCAATACTTACATTTCTCATGATGATGATTTAGACTTCTTGCTTCATTCTGATTTTATTGAAAATGGACAAAGCTCACCTTATTTCTATACAAAAGACTCTTTAGCTAGCGAAAGCGCTTATTTTCTACCAGCTTGTTTTGTTTCTTTAGCTTCGTCTGAGAACCAAGAATTTGCTTTTGGGGGAGAAGAAGACACTCAAAGCCGAGTTAGGGTTATGGTTTTAACAAAAGACTCTTATATTTTAGACTCTGTCATATCTAGATTCAGGGATACAGTAAGAGAGCGAATAACCCACATCCCATATGAAAATTTTCCTTATGCTTACTCTTTCTCTGTAAAAGACTTCCCTTATAAGTATGATGAAACCGTATCAGGGCAGGGGAGTAACGCTATGGCATCGCATATCGATAGAGTTACGGCTTCGAAAGTGGTTTCCGAAAGTTTAAGGGAAAAGTTAAATACCGACTTTTCAATAGGCTTTGTTGACTTTGATTTGTCTACTTATCGTTTCCCAAGGGCATGATAAAGTGTATTTAATTTAAACCATTCTAATTTTTAAAATATGTCTGCTAATAATAGAACACGAGTAATTTCTCAATCAAAAGCTGTTTACGTTGCACCTACGGGGTGGAATGCTTCTACAGCCAGAACCGTCCACGCAGCTCAACTCCACGGAGTTGACACATTTTCTTTTGAAATGGATCTAGCGGGAAGCCGTCAAGATGTTAGAGAATTTGGCCAACTTGCTAGAATCGGAACTGTAAGAATGTCAGAAATAAATCCGACTTTGAGCCTTGGGTATTACCTCCAAGATGGGGCTAATGAGAAAGGCTTAGGCTTCACTGCGGGAGATGGCGCTCAATGTATCAATGCCATGTTGACAGAAGATGCGACTAAAAGAGAAAGTAATGTTTTTATTCTTACAGCAAAAGAAGGAGACGACGCTTTCTCATATGCGAACAATGCAGCTTTTGAAGCTGCCAAAGGAGATCATGATGTAATAGGGTTTGGTAACGCTTTTGTTAGTAGCTATTCTGTAAATATGTCAGTTGGAGAAATACCTAGGGCGGATGTTGAAATGCAAGCTTCAAACGTTGTTTTTTATAATGATATACACTCTGGTATCATTCCTCCTAGTCTAAATTTAAATGGAAGTAGGGCAAAGCCTCACGCAGATGCTAATATAGCGTTGCCTGTACCAACAGTTTGTGATGATTTAGCGGGCGGCCTTAAGGTTTTAAAACCTCATGATGTTACGATTGCATTCTCTAGCAACCAAGGTGTAACTAGTGGCCCTAATGAAACTGGAATTGGTGGGCAAAGTTTCACGACTACAATCAACGCCGTTCAATCTTGCTCAATAGATCTCCCACTTTCTCGCGAAGTTATTGATGCTATTGGGTCTAAACTCGCTTACGCTAAACCTCTAGAATTCCCAATTGATGTTACTTTAAGTATCTCTGCTCTAGTCACTTCATTCGGACAAGGAGCCTTGGAAAAGGCTTTAACTGGCACTGCTGGAGATAGAACCACAACAATCACAGTTACATTAAAATCGAATACGACTAGTGAAATGGTATTTACTCTAAAAGGCGCGGTACTAGATAGCCAGTCATTCTCTCAAGGGTTAGATGACAATGAGACTGTCGATCTTACCTTCTCTGCTCAAATCGGAGGAGCTACTACCACCACCCAAGGATTATTTATGAGCACCTTAGCAGGGGCCGATCCTCGTGCTACGGCAGGATCTCATACAGTTGCTTCTCCTGCTGGACAACCAATTACCTAAACTCAATTTAAATTAATTTAAAAAATGGCTAATACAACAACAAGAACGAGAGTAATCTCTCAAAACAAGGCTGTTTATGTAACACCTACGGATTGGCATTTATTCCAAAATGGAGCTAATGAAGGGCTTGATAGGGATATGATTTCTGGACATCAACTTCATAGGATTGATACATTTTCTTTTGAGATTGATTTAGCTGGGAGCCGTCAAGATGTTAGAGAATTTGGTCAGTTAGCGAGAACTTCTACAACTAGATTAAGCGAAATTGACCCGACTTTAAGTTTTGGATATTACTTGGGAAATGGAGAGAATGAGCTGGCTTTAGGATTTAATAATTCTAGCGGCAGCTCCGATTTCCAAATGATTAAGGATATCTTAATAGAGGAAGCTGGGCAGAAAGAACGAAACGTTTTCGTTGTAGCATCGAAAGAAGGTGTAGACGCCTTTTCTACCGAAGCTATCTGGGATACAAATGGTGATGCCGGATATCATGATACAGTTGGCTTTGGTAATTGTTTTATTAATAGTTATTCTGTTAATTTATCTGTAGGAGAAATCCCAAGGGTTGATGTTGAAATGCAAGCTTCTAATGTTGTATTTTGGACAGGTCAGCAATCAGGACTATTCAACCCTTCTATAGACCTTCAAGGTCAAAGGACTCACAGTGGGATAGTCACTCTCCCAACGCCAGATACGGGAGCAATAGGGCATCAAGTTCTTCGCCCTAATGATGTTGTAGTCAGTTTTATTGACGATCAAATCAGTACAGGCAACGCTGCAGGAGTAGGTGGAGTTAACTTCTCCAAAATGCCTATTCAGTCCTGTTCTATCGATGTTCCTTTATCTCGTGAGGTTATAGATAAATTAGGGGCAGAGAGGGCTTACGCTAAACCACTTGAATTCCCTATCGACGTAACCATGTCTATGAGCAGCTTGGTAAATGAATTTACCACAGGGGCTATAGAATATGCGATCAATGGGACTGCTGGAAACAATAAAACCAATGTCGTTGTTGAACTTAAAGATGGGGCGAATGTTAGAAATAAATTTGTTTTAAGCGGTGCTGTTTTAGATAGCCAGAGCTTCTCTCAAGGTTTAGACGATAACGAAACTGTCGATCTAACTTTCTCTGCTCAAATCGGAGGAGCTACCACGGACGACCAAGGTTTATTCTTTACTGCTGCAACTGGTGCTGCTGGTATAAATGGAATTTCAGAAGTCAACCTAACTGGAGCTGCTGGGGCTAACATAGTTTCTGGACAAGCAATCCCTCATCAACCGATTTCTGTAATAGGTTGGGCCGATGTAGAATTAGCTGACGGAAGCGCAGGTAGTGATGGTGACCCAGACGATGATCGTGGCAACTAATAAATAAACATTGCTATAATTTTCAAAGGGGGGCGTTGAAAGACGAGACCCCCTTTTTCGTGTAATACATTAATAATGAAGGTATATCAGCAAATCACTGCAACAGAAAGTTCCGTAGTTAATTTGGATATTAACGTCGATGATTTACAGTTAGGTTTTCTCGTCGCAGCTGGAACTGGTAATACTGCAGGAGACGGACTATTAAATAGCGGGTTCGTTTTCTCTGGTTATGAAGGTTACGTTTTTGATCAATCAGGCAGGTTTGTAGGAGGTTATGAACCAAATTTACCTATAAATTTATCTGTTCACATGAAAAGTGATGATACTTATTCTTACTTTATTGATAATGTTTTAATAGCTAATAATGTTTCAGGTTCTACGGGATTTGATTACATAGAGTTTGACAAGCATAACGACTCGACCTTATACGTAGAATATATTCATGAATAAAAATTGAATTCTTTCGTTATCTCTAGATAATATATAGAGGAATAGCATATGAAAGAACTGTATTCATTTTTAGTAAAAAGAAAAATTAAACAAAAAGTTTCTTACGAAAAGGAGAATAAGAAAGGTAATGTAGTTGAGGCATTTAAAACCAAAACCAAAACCATTTCTAATAGGGTTATTTTCCAGAAGCCAAGCTTCTCTGACATCGAAGAAGCTGAATACTTTTATGGGCAGAAATATAATGAATTGATTAATTCTGGTTATTTAACTCGATTGATGTTAAATAAAAAGCTGGGAGATATAGGCGGGACTTCATCAAAATTATCTGAAGAGGTATTGCAAAAGGCTTTTTTAGATAATGTAGAGTCAGCAAGAACAATCCAGTTTTACGAAGGTCAAAAAGACCTTGATGAAGATCAAACCCAGAAGCTAGAGGAGGCTAAAGAATTGTTTGTATCTTCCCAAAAAATAGTTGCTGACATTGAAGAGGTTCATAGAAGTCAATATAATCAAACCGCTGAAGCCAAAGCTGAACAAAAAATAATTGAATGGTTTATCTTTAACTTTTCTTTCTATGAAGATGAAGTGGATGGAGATAAGGAAATGTTCCCATTGTTTCTTGGAGATGACTATGATTCAAAAAGAGAACATTACTTGATCCTTTGCGAAGACGAAGACGATATTGAAGATAAGGATTTATTGAAAAACAAAGGGGTTTTTGATCAAAGCTTCTTGACCTTAGCTCGTGTCGCGAATCTTTGGTATAATAAAATGGGGTCAGACCAAAAGGAAATTGAAGAGCAGTTAGAGAGAATATTCCCTAATGAATGATTGAAGAAGGTCCAGAAATACCCTTGCTATTATTAGACATATTGCGGGGTTATAGCAAAATCACATACAAATCTAACACTTATTTCTTAAAGCACTTCAGGGTTTATGATTCCTTGGAGCTTTTAGAGTATGAGTCTGAAAGTGTAGAGTCTGCTATAAAAAGAGGTATTAAAAGTAAAAAGCAGTTATTAGAAAAGGCTATTGAGAGAAAAGTTTGGTCTAAAGAAGAAGAGTCCTCTATAAAAAACTTAGAATGGATGATCTCTAAATCAGAAAAAGCTTCTTCCAAAATTTCTGACTACATGGTCAAAAAAAGTTTCGAAAAGTCAATTAAAGAGCAAAGAGATGAATTAGATGAATTGAACTCAAGGAAGTCTAGCATAATAATGCATAGTGCAGAAAATCTAGCATCTAGGAAAAGAAATAAAAAAGAAATTGGCTTTAATCTATTTAAAGACGAGAAAATGGAAACTTTGGTTGATGAAGACGATATATACTTTTTGATGCCGCTGATCAACGAAAAGATACACCAATTAAGCAAAGAACAAAATTTAATTGCAGCCGCTTTCAACCCTTCTTTTTTCGATACCTATTGTCTGATGTATAGACAACCTCATGAAATGATTGGTGTTAATGTATTTACGATATCTCTATGGCAGAAAAATTTAATATTTTACGCTTCCGTTTTACTGAATAAATTAAAAAATCTAGATGTACCTGATGATGTAAGAGAAGACCCAGTTAAATTATTTAAATTCTCTCCAAAAGAGGAAAAAGATACCTCTAATAATGTAGTACATGGGGTTGAAGACTTAAGAGCAAAAATGGCTGAAAAGGGAGGTAAGTTAGGAGCAGAGGACTTTTAGGCTACTTTAGTGTATTTAATTACAATGGCTGCTCCAATTAACATTAACGCTAATTTAAACCTAAATCCAGCTAGCATCAATGCTTCTGCTAGGCAGGTACAGCAAGCTTTAGGTAGAATAACAGGTCAAGCTTCTGAATTTCAAAAATCTCTAGATGCTTCTACAGCTCGTGTTTTTGCTTTTGGTGCCACCACATCTATTATTAATGGGATTACACAGTCGTTTAAGGCTTTAGTTTCTACTACGGTCAATGTTCAAGCCAAGCTAACGGAAATAAATAGTATATTAGGGGCGGGGGCTACTGAATTCAATAAATACAGGAACTCCATCTTCCAAGTTGCTAAAGAGACAGGGCAATCATTTAATACTGTTGCAAGTGGAGCTGCTGAACTGGCGCGTCAGGGACTAGGAGCCACAGAGAGTGCTAAGAGGCTTCAAGCCGCTTTAATCCTAACTAGAATATCTGGATTAGGGGCAGAGCAATCAGTAAAGGCTCTTACAGCAGCTATGAATGGATTTACTTCTGCTGGGTTAACTGCTAATCAAGTTGTGAATAAAATTGTAGCAGTCGATACTGCTTTTGCTGTTTCAGCTCAAGACCTCGCAGACGGATTTAGTCGAGCAGGCTCTACAGCTGAAGATGCCGGAGTTAGTTTCGATGAGCTTCTTGGTTTAATTACGGCTGTAGAACAAAGAACTGCTAGAGGTGGAGCTGTTATAGGTAACGCATTTAAGTCTATTTTTACAAGAATCAGCCGTGGTAGCACGATTGAAAAGCTGAAAGAATTAGGTGTCGAAATTGATGCTAATCAGACGGGGGTACAAAAACTTCAAGCGTTGTCCAAAGCTTTAGAAGGTTTAGCTGACCCTACTATTGCGAGTCAGATAAAAGAACTTGCAGGTGGAGTTTTCCAGATTAACGTTGTCAGTGCTGCCTTGAAAGACATTGGGTCTCAAACTTCTGTATTCGCAGAAGCTACGAAAGTAGGAATGGGCGCAGCAAATGAGGCTACGGAGAAAAACGCCAAATTAAACGAAACTTTACTGGCTCAATTGAACAAACTGACAGTAGCTGTTACGAGTTTTGCTGAGAAGTTGGGTGATTTAACTTTAGGGCCACTCTTGAAAAATGTTGTTGGTTTAGCTACTACCTTATCTGAAGGTTTGGATCGTGCATTAGACCCTGAAAGGGGTAATGCATTTGTTCAGGGTTTATTTAAGATTATTGGCGGTTTTTTATCTGGTCCGGGTTTAGCTATCTTTACAGTAGCATTTGCAAAAATATTTAAAACTGTCATCAGGTTTGCTAGAGAAGGATTCTCTACCATCATGAAGATGGGTACAGCTGCAGAAAAAATAAGCCAGATTGAAACTGGCCTTATTGGATTATTACAAAAAGATGCTGCTTTAAGGAAAACGCTAGAGAGCACTACAGCCTCTCAAGCAACAAAAGAAAAGGCGGTTATCGATGCTATTAGAAGAGAGAACGCTCTTCTTTCTGCACAGCAACAGATTGTAACAAATATTTCTAATATAGCTAGGCAGGGAGGTGTCACTGGATATAGCGCCTCTTCTGGCTCTTTTAAAGGCAAGGGGGGCAAGCGATACGCTTCTGGTGGTAATGGTGTAATGGAGCCAGACTTAATGACCGCAATGGTCAATGAGTCTAGGGACTCTCCAGCAGGGGCATCCCCTTACGTCACTAACTTTAGAGGTAGCCCAGCTGTAATGAATACTTCTGAAATGCAGGTAAGTATTGGAGGTCGTGAAGAAATTCTCACAGCTGGTCAAATCCCTAGATTTAACAAAGGCTCTTCTTTAAAAGCAAATAGGAAGAGGGCTTTAAATAGAGATGGAAAGTTCATCATGATGCATGGCGAACAAACAGGTTATAAATTAAACCGTTTTTATATGGGTCAAAGTCCAAAAAACCCAAGTAAAGCTGGTCAACCGACTAAAAACCCAACTGAAAATAATAAAACCTTAGTTAATGTCCCTACTTATGGAGTTCCTAGAGATAAAAAAAACTTCGGAGATATTAATTCTATAGTAAAAGGGCTAAAAGATAGCAGTGTTAACGAGGCAATAAAAGTAGCTAAAAGAATGTCTAATGGCGTAATGCCGAAAGGGAAAGAAGGCATTATTAAAGGAGCTGTATCTAAGCAAATTAATGAGGGAACAGTTAAGGCTTTTGCGGGAAACATCCAAGAAATGGGATTAGCGAGTTTGTTGACAGATGATAAGTTTAAAGACTACACTAATCAAAGTACTGGGTCTACCTTTGATTTAGATCTATCTGGGCAAAAAGCTCTCAAAGGATTCTATAAAGTAAGGAGGCATAAGGCTCATACTGGAGAGGTAAAAGGATCAGGGAATGATGGTTTGGCAGGAGATACTGCTCGAAAGATATTTCGAGTTTCAAAACTAGGAGAATCCATTCATTCTCATAGAAATGAAAAGGGGATGACTAAATCAGAGTTTAAGAAAAAATTCCCAAATGGTGTCGGACCAAAAGGAACAAAATTCCAAGGAGTGCAAAGCGCAATCTTCGGGAAGAACAAAGGTAAGCTCCCAAAACTAAGTCAAATTACTTCGAAATTTCCCAGAAACTCGAAAGGCACTATTAGTAATTCTAGGCTAGCTTCTAGAATTGGAATTCGCCGTTTCAATTCGGGGTCTATGGACAGGAATAAAATGTTTTCTTTTGGCGGACAGGGTAGATTCTCACTAGACGATGTTGCAGGTAATGCTGCTTCACAAATCTCACAAGCAAAAAGTAGTAGTGATTTAACTCAAGCATATCGGGAACAGAGGAAGGAAGTAACAAAGCTTGCTAAGGCTCAAGGATTAACCAAAGAAGCTACTAAAGATTTAATAAAATCCGAACGCAAAAATGCTACCGAAAGGGGTAGAGGCATGAAAAGTGGAGGGTTTAAAGGCGCTAGCTCTAATCACAAGAGCTTTAAAATGACTGGCGGTGGCGGAAGAATAGGTAACTCAATAAAATCCGCTATGGGGAATCAATTTGGGGCTGGCATGGGCCTTTCTATGGCAGGAAGTGGACTAACAATCGCTGCTGAAAAGTTAAATGAAGCTGGTGAAGAAACTGCAGCTCAATATACTAAAGCTGCAGGGACAGTTATGCAATTCGCGGCGACAGGAGCTATGATTGGCGGACCTTGGGGAGCTGCTATTGGTGGCATTGCTGGATTAGGATACGCTGTTTATGATCACTTTGAGATGGAAGAGAAGAAACTCCAAGCGTTAGAAGATTCTAGAGTAAGCCAAGCTTACGCAGAAGCGGGAGGAAGGTATGTGAAAGGGTCTGCAAACCATTATGGATTTAATAGTGCTGAAGGCATGAGCACTAATCTTTCGAACTTTTCTGGCAGGAGTAAAATGACTGGTGGGGTTGCAGCCCCCATAATAGATTCAATTCAAAAGCGATTTGTTGAGACTGCAAATAAATTGTCGTCCATGAGTCAAGACGAAAAGGGTTACTTCGAAATGCGTGATAAATTTAATGCTGCTGCGAAAAGAGCCGCCCAAGTCATGCTTAAAAGAGACGCTATCCTAGAAATTGATGACGCTATTAGTGAAAAAATCAAACAAATTGAGAGCCTTGTAAACGAGGGGGTTGGAGCCACCTTAGGTAAGCAAATGCAAAGTGCGGCTAAAACCTCGACTAGAAGAAGTTCTTTATTAGGAGCGGTGGGAGGCAATCTTTCAGGCATTTTGCAAGCAGATAACGCAGCATCTCAAAGTATTGTAGCTACTGGTAATGCTAGAGCTACATACCTTCAGAGTCAGGAAACATTCCGGGGTACCACTGAAGGTACTGAGGCAAGAGCTGAAGCTAGGAAAAGCATGAAGGATGCCGAGGCAAAGTATGGAGCTAGTCGCGAGCAAACGGCTATAGCTTTAACCAAAAGGAGAATGGAGATTGAAAAACAGATCGCTGAAGTAGCAAAAGAAAGAGCCTCCTTGGAAACAAAAGTCACTTCGGATAGAATATCATCAATTTCTAAAAGTGTAAAGCAAGGGCCAATAGACTTGAGTATAATAAAAGACTTTAGAAGCCAATTCGCAAAGGCAGGAAGTGACCAAGATAAAGCTAGCTTGATTACAGAACTTAAAGGCACTTTATTGGATAAAGGGGCTAATGAAAAAATGGTAGCTGTTCTCACCAAAATGGCGGGAATTGGAGTTTCCAAACAACAGGGCGGACTTATTGGATCTGCTGAACTTCAATCATTGGACCGAAATACTAGTGTTATTGGACAAGAGGGCTTTGGAGAGAAACAACTTGAAGGGTTTTATGCTACAACTAACGCAGGACAAACAAAGAAAGGAATAGCAGATTTAGACACGAAAGGAGACGCCCTTAATATTTCTTTAGCAAATGCTCAAGAAAGCATTGATACTTTTGCAGGAGCTTTCAGCGCCGAAACTGTTATGATGAATCTTGATGCCATGGCTGTTAGTTTGAAAAACGCTGGAACAAATATTGACGCATTTAAAACAGCCAGTGATGGGATCGCAGCTTTAGTTACTAAAACTAATGAGTTATCCGCTGCAGCGGGAAAGAAAATAGACGAAAACCTAAAGAATATTACAGGATTGAAAGCGGATGTTTTGGATATGTCTGGACAAATTCAGGAACTCACATCGAGATAATTTTTAAATGAGTCTTATAGTAAATAACGTTGTAAATGCTTCATCTCAGATAAGTTATTCTTACTTGGGATCGGAAGAGATATTTGGTTATTTGATAACTTCAAATTATTCTATAAAAATTGAAGATATAAGTTTTGATAATGATGATGGAGTTTTATTATCTGGAAGGGCTGCAATAAGGCAAGCTTATAAAAAACAAAACATAACTGCTAGAATAGCTGGAGACGAAATACACAATGGTCTTATCACAAGCTTATCTTTTTCAGAAGGTGCTTTAGTTGGTGAAGAAATCGCTAACGTAACCATAGAAGAAAGAAGAAGGTTGAGCAGTTACAGTTCTAAAGTTTTTTCAAAATACATACCAAGCCCTCATTTAATTGAATCATTTGATGAGAACTATACATTTTCAAGGTCTAGCTCCACTTATTCTTATAGTAGAAATATTTCCATTCAATATGCACAAGATGCTGGAAGTCAATTTTTAACAAATGCTAAGGTATTTTTAACAAATTATTATTATGAGAATAGACCACAAATAGGTTATTATGAAGACGGCATATCTGAAAATGCTAAGTTTAATTCAGGATATAATGGTACACTTTCAGAGAGTATAGACTTGGTTAGCTTAAAGGTCGATTTACAAGAGTCTTTCGAATCTTCTTTTATTGAATCTTCCCAAGGTGTATCAAAAAAAATCAAAAACTCATTTTCTGTAGATGATACTGGTTATTTGTCGAAAACAATATCTATAGATTTAACTTCATTAAAGTATGACTCTCAACGTGTTTTAGAGAAAGCATTAGGTGACACAGTAGATTCTATAATCACACAAGAGTATGCTAGTTTCGGTAATCCTTTTTCCATAGAGAAGGGGATTAGTAAAGACTCAAATTCTGCGACTCTTTCTATAAAATTTTCGACTAATCCAAGGCTATCCCAAGATAATTCTGTAACCTACTCCTGCAAAAAGTCAAAGGATGGAGCCTTTTTAAATTATGAATTATCCGCTAGTTATAAAAGTAAGGGTAAAAACATACTGCAAAGGTATGATAATTTGATTGCGTTTTGGTCATCCGCCAAGGGCAAAAATGAGGAAAAGGTAAACGGATTATTTCCCGAATCTAGTAACTTAATTTTTGAAAAATCGAGAAGCTCTAGCATAAGCAGAACTTCTGGTACTGTAAACGAAACTATTGTTTTTTCGACAGATGACTCTTATAATACAGGAGGCTTGCCTACTGGTATAATAAAATATAAAATAAACGTAGACAAACAGGAGAAAAACAAAAGAAACTCTGTGGTTTTAGATTTGATGAATTTAAAAGAAAAGATTGTGAGGTCAAATTTAGATAGTTTAGGGTCTGCTACAGTTACAGCTACTGCAATAGCTCATCCTAGTTATGGATTACTAAAATCAAAAGATTTTTTAAATTCTAAAACATCTGATATGAATAATTCTTTAGAAGAGGCTGTTTATTACGCCACAAGTGACGTACTAACTACTGATTTTATTAATGGAACAACAACTCGTGTAATAAACTATATAATAGCTTGATATGGCCACTTCAATTACATACGGGAGTTACAGTTTTCCAACTCCAATACCTTTATTTTCTGAAGAGGATACTTCTATAAAATTTGAAGGAGAGTTGGACCATAGTGCTATAAGAGTTAATTTAGTTGGTTATTTAACAGGTGCAGACTTATCTTCCTTGGATTCGCAAAAAATGCAGATGATAAATGGATTTTTGAACGAGTATGAAGATTTAACTATAACTGTAGAAAATGAATCTAAAGTTTGCCCTTCCGCATTTGTAGAGTCTATCGAGTTTGGAGAGAGCGATCTTACGTCTTTCTTACCTTACAGCTTAACAGCTCTATATTATTCTGGAGAAAGTTTTTCTGAATACTTCAGGGTAACTGAGCCTCAAAATTCTTGGTCTTACTCTGAAAATAAAAACAAAGTTGTATCAGCGACTCACTCTGTTTCAGCTAAAGGTATAAAAGTAGACTCGACAAGTGCCTTTGATAATGCCCGCTCATTTGTTAATAGTAAGTTAACTAACGGATATGAAGACGTTTCTCTTTTTAACTCTTCTAGTAATGGTTTCTTAAAGTCTCGTACAGAAAATATAGATAAAAAAAACAACGTATATGGAGTTACCGAGGTTTATGATTATTCAACTTCCGATAGGCCAATTTCAGATAGTGGAGTTGTTAGTTTATCCACTTCGATTTCTTATAACGTAGACCAAGAGTTGTCTGTTTCTGTGCAAGGCAGTGTCCAAGGATCTATTGATTCAAATACTGGTTCGCAAGTAGGTCTATTAACAACAGGTAATTTCACTCCAGCTCAAGCTACGGATGTAGCAATAAATGCCTTGGTTAATTCTTATTCTGATTATGAAACAGGCGTATATGAATTCGTTTCTGATGGTCCTTCTTCTTTTAATTATGATTTAGAAACTGGAGCTAACTTGTTGAATTTTTCTTTTAATTTTTCGAACCCAGAGAATGTTGATTTAATTGATGGTAATGTGGTACATAAACATAGTGTGTCTATAGGTCTTACCAAAGACTCTTCTCTTGCTAATGTTTCCGTAAATGGATCTTTAGCCTATCAGGGTATATCTGTAATTTCTAATACTGGAGTTTATGAAGAAGGTCCAGTATTTCTAGCTGTCACAGGAGCTTTCGAGACGATTGACCCTTATAATATAGCTAGAACAGCTCTAGAAGATTTTGTTGATATTGCTACAGGATATAAATTCAATTCATCTTATTTAGACTCAACGCCTAAGAATTTTTCTATTACCAAAGATCCAATTGAAAAAACATTAAATTATTCTTATAATTACAGTAATAATGTGGATTTATCTCAAGGTCAGTTGGACAACTTGTCTCTTTCTATAAAAGATACAGTTCCAATACAGCTAAGCAGTGTGCAAGAAACAATTAGTGGAGTTCAAGCTAGCCTAGTGGCTTCCAGAAAAATTGGTCAATACTCGGTGTCTTCTTCTTGTAGTAATCAAGGGGACGACTTGGATACTTTAAAAACTATAGTTTCTGGTTATTGCAGTGGGTCAGACATTATTTCTGAATCTTTTTCCACGGGACAAAATTCAATATCGTATAATTTAAGTAAGTATTATTAATGAGTGATTTAAGTTTAAATTTAAGAATGCAACAAAGTCTTAGTAATAAAAAGCTTGTAGCTTTTCATGACTTTAATTATGATTCAAGTGAAATAGATGTGTTAGGTGCAGGACAAAACTTCACAGGAGTTTTGCTAAATAATAGGTTCGCTAATGATCCCTCTTTACACACAGGATATGCCTTGGGTTCATATGATTCTTCTGAAGCTAATGCGAATACAAAACTCCAATCTTTATTGACTAATTCTGGATTAGATTTATCCCAAGGAAACTTACAAATACCGTTGCATGGATTAGACCCTAGTTTTATGTCTATGATATTAGATTTTGAATTTAATAAATCTATTCACAACGGAGTTTTGGTTGGTTGTTTAAAAAAAGATAATGAAACTATTGGTGGAGTGGCTTATAGAAATTCAGAAGGATTTAATGTAGGTGTTACAGATAGAGGGCATTTATTTTGTCAAACTTTTGGGCCAGAAGGAGATGCCACAAAAGTGCTCTCTGAAATAGAATTATCGAAAAGGAACTTGATTGGTATTTCTATATCTGATCATTCTTTATCGGTTAGTTATTTTGATTACTTCAATAACATTACAAAAAGTATTGAAGTTCCAGTTGATAAAGATTATATTTCAGACGTAGAATCAATTATGATCGGAGGGTCGGAATATTATTATAGATCTTCCTTAGCTTCAACTCCCACTTTTAGTGGTACAATGAATAATTTAGCTATATTTTCTGGTTATTTAGAAGGTCAAGTGCTAAAAGATTATGGAGAAGCTATTATTAGTGATTACACCTTCACTGCTGAAACTTCCCAGTCACAACAGAGAGTAACTGGATATAATGAGACGATAGTTTATAAAACTGGGATAACTGGTTATGATTATGCTTCTACAGGCTCTTTAACAATAGAGACGGGGAGAGAAACTTTTACTGGAAGCTTTTCTTCAAGTTCTAGTAGCAATAAGAAAGAAGGTGATAGAATCTATAAATATTACACATTAAATAATGGAGATTCTAAAACCTTCTACAAAGAAGAGTTAGGTCAATTACATTCTAACTCTGGCTCAGTGTATTACCCGACAGGAGAAAATGCTTATGATACATTGGGCTTAAATGATATCTCAGAATCCATTCAAACTTACGCCGAAACTACTGGAATGTCTAGGCAGGGGGGAGCTTCAAGCATGAACATAACTTTATATGGAAAAACTCCCTTGGCTGGGACATTGTCTGATATAAGCGGAGTACAAAAAACACCTTTACTAGAGACTTATCATATAGTAACTCCAGCTTCTTCTGGATCTTCGCTTGAAGGAGATTCTGATAAATTAAAAAAGGATTATATTTATTATATGGGGGAGAGATCATGAACTATAATTATATTTTACATACAGGAGACCCTACTATATCTGGAAGTGCTTTCAATATTTTTGAAAGCAACCAAATTGCATTTTTACAAGATAAGTATTTATCTACCAATTATCATATGATTGGAGCAGATGGAAAAATTAAAGAAGACCCTTTTTATTATGATGATCTTATCATTACTGGGAGTAACTGTTCTAGACTTTCCTTAAACTCTCAAACAATATTAGAAGGAAATTTGTCGTCCACGGCTGGTAAAAATCGTTTTTACTACTCTTTTACTGATAAAGGTAGTTATGCTATAGATCAGGAACATTCCGCAAATAAATTTATTTTTGAAACGGGTTTAATTTTATCTAAATCTGATTTAATTCTTTATGATAAAAAAGCTCAAAGTCCCACCATCTCAGTTTACAAAACTGCTCAGTCGTCTGATGCGTGGTCGATTTCGTTTACGAGTTTAAAAGATGCAGCTGATTCTATAAGTGTGACTGATAGTATAGCGCAAATGGAAAGTGAGTATGATATATTCTTTAATGGCCAAAAGGTTTATCTTTCTGACGATTTAAATGATCCAACAGGAATATTGTTTGGTATTCCTAAATCAGACAATATATCTGAAGTAATCTCTACTTATCCAGATGTTTACGGCACTGGTTTTGTCGAGAATCATGTAGACCTTTACTTAAATGGTTTAGAGCAGGAAACAAGTAGCTTTCTTGAAATATTTACGGGTGTAACTCTTATTGAAACTGGAGTTAACACTTCTTTAAAGTTAATTCAACCCACTACAGAAACCTTTTCTTTATGAGCAACATTATCCCTGATACCGAAACTATAATTAGTGTAGACATAAACTTCTCTAATGGTGGAAGTAGCCATACCGCTAGCGTTCAAACTGTTTTGAAAGCTAAAGACATTACTAACGAGGAAGATGAATTAGGGTCTTTAATTGGGAGTGGCGGAGGCAGAACTACGTTCTCTAACCCGGACCTCGAAAAATTAATGTTGAACTTCATTATGGTGGAGAAAACAGAACAAAAAAATGGAAGGCAAAGAACTATATCTAGATCTTATGAAGATATAACTTCGTTAAGACTTAAATCTCATTGTTTCTTGGTGAGAGGTCTGAGTTCTCATCCTCATGACAAAGGATCTGGGGGAATGCCCTCTAGTACCACTCAAATCTTTGCTACTGGAGGACGACAATATAATGGGCTTGGCGCTACCTCAACTCAGTATTTATCATCTTCTGGAGGTTCTTATGTAACAATGCCTTATTTTGGTGAACTACCTAACTCGCCGATCACAATTGCAGAACAAAGGTTTCCTTTTAAGCAGCCAAGACAAAATGGTGGAGTCATCTTAATAGGTAATATTTATAACGAAGAAAGTTCTGTTTCTTCTTCTGGAACAAAGATCTCTTTGGTTTATCAAAACAAAACATTACAAGAAAATTTAAGTTATCTTGAGGGAGATGGTACAGGTTCACCTGTCAGTATTTTTTACAAACAAAACCCCGATTTAGCAAATTACAATTTAAAGTATGGGTACACGTTAGCGGAAGCTAAGAAAGGATTTTCGGCAGCTGGAATTAACATAATTGGATTGCCAGAATCTACAACCAACAAAGTTTTATTTACAGAATCTGGGACTCTAGATTCTATATTGTCTACTATCGCGTCTAAATATGGTTACTATTGGTTTGTTAATCCTTTTAGGCCGGGAGTTATACAATTTGTCAGTTCTTCCTCGGCTTCTAATTTAAGCGTGACTAATCCTTTAACACAAAGCGGAGCTATTCAATCCAAGTACCTAAACGCCAGTTTTACTGAAAACTTCCTTAATCCAAAAGTGGTTAACGGATTCAGTTCTACTATAGAGAAACAGGAGCAGACTTTTGAATTTAATGATTCTAATAGATTTACTAGATTCCACAAAGTTAATGTCAACCCTTTTTTAAGGGACTTGGGTATTTCTGAAAGTCTATACGCTGTTTTCTATGGAGCTTTCCTCGCTGGGAAACTTGATGCTAATTCTTTTGATGTTATAGCTTATATAGCCACTCATTTTGTAGCTAAAGGAAGACCTTTAAAGTTAGATTGGGGAGAAGATTGGTCTGATGCAGATGAAGTCCCCGGAGGGAGCCTGTTAGAATGGGAAAAAGTTGCTGGACTAGGGGCAACACAAGAGTTGATGGATGATGCAAATCAATCTGACTTTAATTTAAAGAAAGGTAAGTTCTTAAAACTTAGGAATGTTAACAATGGTAAGCCTCCACAAAGACCCTCTAAATCCAAGGCTTACATTCTAATTAAAGATGTATTTAGCGTGATTACAAATTCCATATATTGTTCTAATAAAATGAGATCCTACAGGGCCAAAAGGACTCAATGGAATAATTCCGATATGAATATATCTGGACCTTTCCAATTAGAGCAGCCTGAGCCAGAAGCTGGAGAACAAAAAGCTGATGATGTTCTCATAAAGGATGTGGACGCTCTACAGGATTTGTTGTCATTTATTGAACGACACAAAACAGCTAGTGGAGCCGCCGCTGAAAAATTGAAATTCCTTTTTGAAAAATCTAATTCTAGTGGAGGTGGATCTTATGGTTTCATAGGTCGAGTATCCAATAATCAAAAACATTTGGTTGGAAGAGGCAAGGACGAGTTAGATTATGATTTATTGAATGATAAAAATTATCAATTTGTACAGAACCCTCAAACCAATACCACTTACCTTGGAATATCTGAAAAATTAGAAAAAAAAATAGAGGATCTTATTATTGCGTCTCGAAACATTTGGAACGATATGATGAAAGGGGATAATGCATCGACCCCTAATACAATGAAAGCGTTTTTCACAAGGTCTAAAACTCCTACGGATTTATTAGATTCAGAAGACTCTCGTAAGAAGGAAGAGGCTAAAGCTAGAAGGCAAGATAACTTAGATGCTTTAGCTGAGAAAATACAAGAAGTATCAGAAAGATTCGATATCAGATACTACAGTTTGAAAAGCAATGGAGCTTCGGGTAATGCTTTATTCCCAATATCCTTGGATTTAAAAGACGGTACCATTTCTGATATACTATCGCTTGAAGCTTCTAATATTTCTAACAGAGCTTCTAGGGGGCAAACCCTTCAAAACTCTAGTCGAACTATCGTTGGACTTAGCATACCAACCTCTTTTAAGATAACACTTTCTGGGATATCCATTAAATTAGGTTCTGCTGGGGTTACTACCACTATAAACGAATCCACTCTCAAATTATTACCCCCAGATGAGCAGATAATTATAGATTCTAATTCAAAATCAAATAGAAGCTTGTCTCCGTTAAACAGATTAAAAGCTAGCCAGAGAAACTTCCTTGGATTATAGATTTTTCAATAAAACCCTGATCTTACGGGCCTCTTTAACTGGTATGTCAGAGAATTGATTCCAATTTTTTGCATCTGGGTTCTGGTACTTTTCTTGGGACCAGAAGGTGCGTAGTAGCTCTTTGAACTCTTCGAACGAACCTCCATTCATTTCGTCTACAAAAATCGTTTTAAGCTGAGCGTGAGGCGAAAGAGAAGCTATTGAATTAACTTCATCACTAGAAGATTCTATAGAGAAGGAATTGTCAGCGTCTTTAGATTTATCAATTTCATCTGCACCTACAATATGGATATTAAGAAAATTACGAACGCAACGCACGAAAGCTCTATTACAAGCTATTGTTTCCAAAAATTTAGCCGCGAAGGAGTTTGTATTGTATAGAGAAGCATTTGCGACATCTTCGTATGAGATGGGTAACCCATTACTTTCATAATTGCCGATCCAATTGATCTTGCAAGTGCTCTTTACATATCCGTCAGCTACATTCTCAGTTTTAAAAGATACAGAGTCGAACCCCCTTAATTTAGCGAGTTCTTTTATACCCCCTAACATTATTAAAAGCTGATTATCTTGAAGTCCATCGACAGATGTTGGGACACTTTTCTTTCTAGAATCAAACCAACCTTTGTTCGGATAAAGGAACTCGTCCTTTACCATTGATCTCCAATCGACAGAACCATCTTCATTGAATAGGTACGTAGCGTTACTGAGGAGACCATGATTGTTTCTCTTGTAGACTTCAGGACCGTAAATAGTATTCTCACTCATCGCCATCTTTATAAATCATAAGGTACTCTAGATCAAGAAAAATATCATTTATTTTCTTTTTCCCGTTAGCTTCGTATAAAGAAGTATGAGCTTCTCCTCCCTTATAATAAAGATTGTAGGATTTAATTTTAAAATTCTCTTCTTTTAATTTAAAATTCTTTTTATTGTCTCGGATCTTCTTGTGTCTTTCGAAAAGATTTATTTTTTCGTCGAAAAACTTGAATCGTTGTTCTGATATTTTTTTTTCTTTAGTGCAAAACAGGTGTAGATCTAAACCTTTCTTTTTTACTTTCTCAATAAAGCTCGCGTCGAAACTATTACTAAAATAATGTATTCCTTCTATATTTGGCTTGGATAAAATATCATCACTCAAAGTTTTTTTTGTTATAATCGAAACTTTATTGTTGGAAAATAAATGCAAAACATTTTCTTCTTTGTGTAAAAGATCTAAACGCAAGTTTATCTTCGCGTTAGAACAACTATATTTTTTATCAGGTATTATTTGTATGAGTGGGTTCTTATATTTACCCCCTATATACATGGTTTCCCTACTGCTTTTGTCTCCGCCTAATTTTGTTAAGATAGCATTCGATATCTCTTCAGGCTTTATTAAGTTAATTGTTTTAGGCGTCTCCTTTAACGAGAAGGATGGCTTAAAGCCATTTCGGTGAGATTCAATTATGCAGTAATTTTCCCTATCCCCCCAAATGGGTTCACAAGTGGAAGCGTAAGTGTGACTATATACAGCTACTATTTTTTTATTAAAGCTCGACGCTATGTGAACTGGCATGCTATCTATACCAACATGCATTAAAGATTTTTCTATAATATACGCAGATTGTTTTATAGATTCTGTTTTTATAAATTTATCTGCGGTTTTTATTATAGGCTCTTTACCAGATCCAATTTGGATGAATTTAATCTCTGGTAATTCTTTTTTAACTATTAAAATCACCTCTTCCCAGTAATCGTATTCTTTTGCTGGGACTTTATTGTCCGTATGTATTGTTATATAGTTATCCTCTAGGATAGGATAGAAATGAGGTTTAAATATCGGCTCCCCGATTTTCACACCTAAATCTTTGGCATAAACTTCTACTAAATGACTCATCGTAATTCGAATTGGGTTTTATCTTTACCATTATGAGTATAACTGTAAGTTTTTTGAGTCATACAGTGAGGCAAGAAGGCTATTTCGAAAAGACCTTCATATGATCCTTGTCCTTCTAAAGAATAAAGGTTTTCAAAAGATTCTGTATATGGAATTGTTTTATATACGAAGGGATTATCATTGATTAGTTCGTAATATTCTGGGTTTGTCACAAAGAATATTTTTTTATTTGGATAAAGGGATTGCAAATTTTCCATTAAAGAGTTCGCTATCAAGACATCTCCTGCTGATCTAGGTAAAACAACAGCTATTCTATCTTTTAATGGTATATCTTTTAATAATTCGTTTAGGATTATTTTTTTATTTCCAGTATCTTCTTCTTGTTTGACTTCCCCTTGATCTTTTTTTAGTTCTACTGTTTTTATAAAATATTTTAATTTAGATATAGTATTCTCAACCGAAAACTCTTTTTTTACATATTCTATACCAGTTTCAATAAGTTGAGACCTTGAGGTCTCACTCATATTATAAACCTCTTCAAGCCTTTCACAGATACTATCAGGACAAGTCGTAGCTTTTATAAACTGAGTACTAGGTTCTCTATATTCATTCCAAGCTAAAGGTAATCCTCCTTGATGTTCATAGGCTGAATCCGTACCACAAGAGTAGTCGGTTACTAACGTTATTAGTCCTGCAGCCTTAGCTTCTTGAATAGGTAATTCTTGCCCACCACTTGTAAATGGGTGACAGTAGACATCCATTAAGTTATAGATCTCGTTGAGTTCTTTTTCACCGACTCCCTTAGCGCTATTTTTCGTTTTAACTGATTTTTCTGCGCCACAGCTAGAACAATCTTTGTCCTCTCCTGAATATGGTTGCACAAAATAATCATCGCACTTATGGCAAACGTAAGTCGCTAATACTTCTCCATTTTCTAGATCCTTTTCCTTCAAGTATCTTGGGATATCCCAGCCCATTGATTTTTCTCCCCAGTCTGTATGAAGAAGTAATTTGGTAGAAATTTCTGGATTGCGTTTTTTAAATATTTTGAAACCTTCTAAGAGATTTGGTACAGATTTTCTTAGTTGATTTTTAAATACAAAACCAATAACGAAATCGCTATCAAGACCATGCAAATTTCGTAGTTCATTTCTATTCTCTAAAGGTTTAAAGTGGCTGTAATCAACGGCTCCATGTACCGTAGAAACCGTCTTGTGTCCAAGTTTCTTCATAGCTTCTTCTGCGAAAGAAGCCCAAACTAACATTTGATCACATTTTGGCTCTGTTTCTAATGCTTGATCTAAGATCGGTAGACTATCTAGGGTTGTCCATATAATTTTTTTAGTTTTAGCCCACCATTTTTTCTTCTCATACTCTCGAAATGCCCATACGTCTTCTATACCCAAAAATACGTCAGGTTTTACTTCTTCTACTATCTTATCTATATTGTAAAATCCGTATTGTGCCGCCCTTTTTTTCGCGGGATCTTTCTCTATTAATTTCAGGATTTTAGGGTCAGATGGGTATGTCCCATATGATTCCCAAGGAGTCCCAGTATCACGCCCGTATGGTACTCCATTAGAAGCTTCGAAAACTTCAATGTCAGGGTCTTTATGAAGTGCCAGAAGAATATTTTTCATATTCTTCCCAAAGCCAGTTACCATTCGGCAGTAATTGGACTGCACTAAAACTTTTATCTTAGAATGGGACATCGTCGTCATCCTCTTCTATCGGAGAGGGTTTTGGAGCTGGTTTTTGGTAAGAATTATTTGAGGTTTTCTTATAGGCTTCCGCTTGAGCAGTAAAACTTTCTTTAATATAGTGTTCTAGCAATATAGCCAAGGCTTCGGCCTCTCCTGCTTCCATAGGTAGCTTGAAGTATTGTGAAGAGTCTTTTGTAATAGTAAAACCCCAAGCTGGAGTTTTATAATTGGTTTCTGTCCATTCTCCTTGAACGTTCTTATTTTTGATCGTCCTGTTCTTATCCCAAGGGGTTAGCTTGATAACTGTTGTTTTTTCTTGAGTTTTATGGAATCCTACAAACGGAATACGGGTTTTGAACGAAGAGATGAACTCTCCCGCTTCAACTTCAGTCAACTTGATGGTGGTTGATTTATCTGGATTTTTAGCGTTTTGCTTAAAAGAACCAGTTTTTTTCTGATCATCCCAACTATATTGCTGGATCATTGATACAAACAATACTGATTTACCACTATTGTCTTTAGTGGCGTCAAAAGTAAATGCAGACCCTGTATTTTTAGCATTTGGCTTATAAAGTGTAAATTTCATAGAAAAAGTGTAATGTTCTTTAGATAATCTATTGTATTATGCCGTATAGCAAAATTCAACCACAACAATTACAACTCCCAACTTTTATAAGCCATAGCGGGGATATTACATTTACCGATCAAGTAACTGGCGTAAATGCTATTCTTAACAGGACTTTAAATGGAGACTTTAATTTTTCTCACTCTTTAACTATCGCCTCTAAGGAGGTTATCACTACGGCCAATTCTAACAATACCTCTAGTACTAGTATAGCTTTAGGTGGTGTAAATAATACCGTGACAGGGGCTAATAATGTTTTAGTCAATGGTTCGAGTAATACAGCATTTTCGGGAGATTATAACGTTCTTCTGAATGGGATCTCAAATGATTTCGGAGCTAGTGGGCAAAATAATACCATTGTTGCAGGTAAATCTGTTGTTCTTGGAGATAAAACCACGGGTTGCGTTGTCATTGCAGATCATAAAACATCTATAAGTCATAGCACTAACGAGTCTTTACTTATAAACTTCGCTAGCGGAACTACCATTGCTGGTGGAGATGTTTCCATAGGCGCTCATCTTGAGGTTACTTCACCTCATTCTGGGAGATTTAGAGGGAATACTCATTTCGATGGGTCTGCAGAGTTTGACGGGTCTGTTGTTTTCGATGGTGGTATTAGTATGAATGGTAATGTGGTTAGTGCTGTTACCTTCCAAGGACCATCCGTGAATTTTAATAGCTCTGCAGAATTTAATACGCCGATTACAGGTAATTCTACCGTAACTTTATCTGATGGCACTGAAGCTGCCTCTCAAGGATGGGCTGGCGTTAGAGTTGCCCATAACCCTTCCTCCTATCTTGTAAATACTCATCATGCAGCGGCAACTAGAGCTAATCAGACATCGAAAGGTAGTGCAATTGCTGGCGTAGCAGAAATCGTTACAGGTTATATTATAACAGGATATAATAGTGCTACTAACCCGGCACATAAGGCTCATTTCGTAGTAGAAACTCCTTCTTTCACAGGAGCCCTGAAATTTGATTATTTTAACACCTCATTGATAGACCAGACTACCTAATCTAGGTCCACTCTTATTTTAGAAGTTTCTATAGTCTTTTTCCTATCAGAAAGGTGTTTTTTGCCGACACTTTTTTCGTATTCGTTGAACGCCTTCTTTTTTATCGGGTCTTCCCCCCCATTAGCTTGCGCTCTTTTTTCAGAGAGTTCTGAAGAGTAGTCTAAAACGTCTCCTACTGTCCCCTTCATTTTACCAGTTTTCTCAACAAACCGATTATGATCCCATGCATCATCCTTTGTGTCAATTGATGCATGCGGAACTGTAAATACTCTTTTCCATTCTAGACCAAACTCATCAATATAGATGTGTTCTTCTGCCATTGTTTGGATGACTTCTATGCGTTCGTCTGTGTCTGGGTTTTTGTAAATGTAAATTGGCATATTAGTAGATCCTCTCTAGAATTTTTTCAATTGTTTTTTTATAGGTGAATTCTTCTTGAAGTTTTAGTCCTTCTGTGTTCTCAGACTTAGCCATTTGTATTGATTGATCCATAGCGTCACCTATATGTTCTCCATTTAGTCTGTAATATTCTCCTTGGTTAAATTGACCACCTTCTCTGAAGAATACATTATCGTAACATGGTTGTTTACCTATAGGATCAACCAAGATCGCGTTATTTTCATTAGCCCAATCTTTATGTGAGGTACAATTGCTAACAATGGACCACTTTCCGAGAGCTGTAGCATTAAAAGACGGTAGATTCCAACCTTCTCCATTCGAAAGACCTGAAAGGTCTATATCAATAGAATTAATTAATTCATTAACTTCACTATTAGTCTCTAACCTAGGTAAAATATTTACGTTAGAGTAGGTTTCGTTATTTAGCGATAATTTAATTTGATCATCCATTTGTTCCTTATTCAAGAAGGGGTTTCCAACCAAACAACTAAGTTGATACCTTGGGTTATTGCCAAATTTTCTGCACCATAGTTGCATCAAAGCTTGCGTATTTTTTCTACGCTCCATTTTCCCTATAATCCCAAAGTGTATAATATCATCTCCTAAATAACTTTTGTTTGTAACATGGAAGTCTTTATCAAACCCTAATGGAACATAAGATACATTATCACACCCTTTCGATTTAAAAATTTCAGCAGCCTCGGAGCAAGAGAAAAAAACATGATTCTGAGCTTTCACTATGTTTATCTCCTCTTCTGTCGGGGAATCAAGCTCATAGAACGAATACAAGAATTGATTATCTGATACTTTCTTCTCAGATCCATTGATATGCCAAACCTTTAGTGTGGGGGTGTTTCTATCTAATTTTTTTAGATTATTCAACGCTTTGTCTTTTATCCATTCAAAAAAATCTTGAGACAATTTATCGTAGGCTTTTAGATCAGATCTTCCCATAGGGAAGATATTTAAATCTAAGTCTTTTTCTTTTAATTCTCTAGCAAAGTTTAGTGACACATTGCCTAAACTAAGGGAATTGAAGGGTACGTCTAAGTTTAATTTACGCATTGTTCTTAATTTGTTTTTGGAATTCTAGTAAAGTTCTATCGTGTATATTTATACAGCCTTGAGCAGATAAGCCAAGCCCTTGACTAATCTTTTTCCAAGTTTTTAGCTTACCTCTTTCCCCACCGAAATACCTTTCTTTAAAAATAAATTTTACTCTTTCATCTGAATGATCATTGATCATATTAATAATATCAAGGAATGCCTCTCCCAATTGACATTTTTCATTTGGTAGTAGTTCGCTTGATTCTTCAGCGTATTCGATAGAATCGAAGGATAAAGTTTTATTATTCTTTTTACAAGCAGTTTTCTTGCTTAAACATAAGTACTTCGCTTTGTTGCCAACATGAGTAGAAAATTTCGCCTTACTCTCATCATACTCTAGAGCTGCTTTGTAAATAACATAATCTTTCTCATTCATTAAGTCATAAATCTGATTAATCGATAATGACTTAGATCCGTATCTTTTTACCATATCGGCGTAAATACCAGAATGTCTACTTATTAGCATATTTAAAGCATCTTCGTTGTCGTCTTCTTTAACTAGATTTGTTAAATAAGGGTCTGTTTCTTCTGAGAACTCCATGTTATTTCGTTAAAACGTATAATCTACACCTAACCCATTTCTGTCAAGTTATTTTTTTTCTTGACAAACCGATTTTTATTCCGATTATCACGTATCGGTATCGTTCTACGGATACGTATCCTACCGTTGTAGTAAGGATACGTATCCTACCAGTGCTGTTAGGATACGTATTTTATTAATACTCTCTACGTTCGTATTAATAAAATGGCTTCGCCATTTTTTTATTGAAATTTTCGTTGACCAAAACGCCAAGATCGATACCATCTGTGTAACTTATTAAGACATGATTTTCGAAGAGCAAGTATCACGTAAGCCAGACCATTATTCATGGGCTGGGGATTTTATCGAAGCAATGCACAACGGGTTTTGGACCGACAAAGAATTTAGTTTCGCTTCTGATATACAGGACTTTAACGTGGTTCTTGATGATCAAGAAAAAGAAATAATTGTGCGGACTTTATCTGCTATTGGCCAGATCGAGGTAGCTGTTAAAAAGTTCTGGAGCAAACTTGGTGACAATTTGCCGCACCCCTCTCTTAGTGACTTGGGTTTTGTTATGGCTAACGTGGAAGTTATTCACAATAACGCTTACGAAAGGCTACTTGAAGTACTTGGTTTGGAAGAGGTATTCGAAGAAAACCTAAAGTTGGATTTTATCGAGGGACGAGTAAACTATTTACGTAAATATACCCACAGGTTTTACAAAAATAGCAAGAAGCAATATGTTTATGCCTTAATCTTGTTTACCCTTTTCGTAGAGAATGTGTCGTTATTTTCTCAATTTTACGTCATAAACTGGTTTGCTCGTAATAAAAATGTCTTAAAAGATACAGACCAGCAAGTGAAGTATACAAGAAACGAAGAAAATTTACATGCTCTTGTGGGGATGAAGCTTATAAATACTATCCGTGAAGAGCATCCAGAATTATTTGATGAAGAGCTTGAGGAAAGAATTGCCCAAGAAGCAGTTTGCGCTTTTGAAGCTGAAAGCAAGATCGTGGACTGGATGATTAATGGCATCCGTCAAAAAGGATTGAACGCCATTGTATTAAAAGAATTTATTAAAAATAGAATAAATGAGTCGATGCAACAAATTGGCTTTAAAGAGCCTTTTGAGGTTGACAAAAATCTGCTGAAAGATACCATCTGGTTTGAAGAGGAGTTACTTGGCAATAATGCTACAGACTTCTTTTACTCTAGACCCGTGGAATACTCAAAGAATTCACAAACTTACAATGCAGACGACTTGTTCTAAATGACAAAAAATTATTGGCTTAACGAGGACTCAAGAGTTTTTCTTGAGAGAGGCTACCTAAAAGGAGAAACCCCAGAAGAAAGGATTGAAGATATAGCGAAGACCGCTCAAGGTTACTTGGGCATAGACGGGTTCGCTGAGAAATTTGTTTCTTATATGGAGCAGGGGTTTTATTCTCTAGCTTCTCCTGTTTGGTCAAACTTTGGCAGAAAACGTGGTCTACCCATTTCCTGTAATGGAGTTTACGTGCCAGACAGGATGGATGGCATCTTAGCTAAGCAAAGCGAAGTGGGTATGCAAACCAAACACGGTTCTGGTACGTCTGCTTATTTTGGAGATTTGAGGGCTAGGGGAGCTAAAATTAACTCTGGAGGAGAATCTTCTGGAGCGGTGCATTTCATGGAACTTTTTGATAAGGTTGCTGCTGTAGTTTCTCAGGGTAATGTTCGTCGCGGTTCTTTCGCTGCTTACCTACCTATAGATCACCCAGATATAAAGGAGTTTTTAAGGATAAGGAGTGAAGGAAACCCAATTCAAGAAATGTCTTTCGGAATTACGGTCGGAGATAATTGGATGAAATCGATGATTGGTGGAGATCCAGATAAGCGTCAGATCTGGGCTTCAGTGATTAAAAAAAGGTTTGAGACTGGGTACCCATACTTATTTTTCAGGGACACTGCAAATAACCAAGCTCCAGACTGTTATAAGGAAAATGCGATGGAGATATTTGCTTCTAATCTTTGCAATGAAATCAGTCTTCCTTCGAAAGAGGATGAGTCTTTTGTTTGTTGTTTATCTTCCTTGAATTTAGTTCAGTGGGATGAGATTATTAAAACCGATGCGATTGAAACTTTGACTATGTTTCTTGATTCGGTAATGGAGGAGTATATTCAGAAAACGAAAGATTTACCGTTTATGGAGTCTTCTCATAATTTCGCAAAACGTCATAGAGCATTGGGGATGGGGGTTCTAGGTTGGCATTCTTATCTACAAAGTAAAAAAATTGGATTTGAGAGCATGGAAGCTAAATTAGCAAATAGTTCTATATTCAAAGAGATTAGGAAGAAGAGTGATAAGGCTACAGGCCAATTATTTCAGCTTCTTGGTGGGCCTTTATATGCCAAAAAATATTGGCGCAGGAATACAACTACTTTAGCAATAGCTCCTACGACTAGCAGTTCATTTATTTTAGGCCAAGTCTCTCCTTCAATTGAACCCTTAAACTCAAATTACTTTGTAAAGAACTTGGCGAAAGGGAAATTCACTTATAGAAACCCTTATTTAAAGGAGGCTTTGGCGGAGTATGGTCAGGATAATGATGAAGTCTGGCTTGGCATACTTAAAACAGGAGGTTCTGTCCAACATTTGAGCTTTATGTCAGAGGATGATAAGGAGGTTTTCAAGACTTTCGAGGAGATTTCCCAAAAAGAAATCGTAATACAGGCAGCGCAGAGGCAAAAGTATTTGGATCAAGGCCAGTCTCTTAATTTAATGATAGCACCAAAGACCCCAATGAAAGAAGTTAATCAACTTATGATTTTCGCTTGGGAGAATGGAGTGAAAGGTTTGTATTACCAAAGGAGCGCTAATCCAAGCCAAGAACTATCAAGGTCTTTGATGGAATGTAAATCTTGTGAGGGGTAAAATTCCCCAAGGGTTTCGTTTGTGTATATACATGCACTATGACCGAACCAGAAATTAATTTAACAGACGAGGTAGAACTCGATGAAACAATAGCATTTATACTAGATCGTATCGACGAAGCACAATTCGACGAGGATTAATTTAGTATATCTCTATTGTCTGAGAATTTCCAGTACCCAAATTGGGGCTAGAAAAACAAAAACTAACTAAAAATAGTAGTATGACAATGATGATAAACAAAATGTTGGCTCCCTTGGTTTTCGAGGGAGATATCTTTAAGCGTATGCAATCGTTAGCTAATCAAGCTAACACTCCATTTTATTCAGGCTCAGAGCCTTTTGATGCTTATAAAGACAAGGATGATGATTTTATTCTTGAGTTTGCATTGGTTGGATTAGATCAGGAAGATATTTCTGTATCTGTATCTGGCCAAACCTTAAAGATTGAGGCGGGATCTCAGCAAAAAGATGATGATGCTGAATTCTACCATAGAAAAATATCTCGACGCTCTGTCAAGAAGCACTTCACCTTGCACCAGAACGTTGATAAGGATTCCATTGAGGCAGAATATAAAAATGGCCTATTGAGAATCAAAATACCTCTTGAGAAAGAGGAACAGAAAGATATAATGATCAAAGTTAAGTAAAGCTTTGAGGTGACTTATATCGCTCCTTCTAGGTCGTGCTTACCTAGAAGGAGTTTTTTATGAGTGAACTATTAGAAAGAGATCTTGGTATATTCAAAAAATACCAAAATTTATTAAATAGAATCAACCCGAACTTCATAAAAAATCTTATTGACGAAACCAATAAGATTGAAGGTTGGTTATGTGGTTATCAAATTCCATTGATGTGGGTTATCTTCTCCACTCTTGAAGGTAAGGCTATTGAAGTTGGATGCTGGAAAGGTAGAGCCACTTACGCTTTCAAATCCAATATACCAAAAGATCAATTTGAACTATTTTGTGTAGACCCCTTTTTAGGATCAGCAGAGCACAAAGACTCTTTGCAAGGAGCCTCCACAAGAGCGGATTTCGAGAAGAATTTAAAAGATAGTGGTATTTTAGATTCTATCTCCGTTATAGAAAAATATTCAGCAGATGCGGCCAAAGATTTTGAAGATAATTCTCTTGATCTAATTTTTATTGACGCAGAACATGATTACGAGAACGTGAAATTAGATATACTATCGTGGACTCCTAAATTAAAATCAGGTGGAATTATTTTTGGCCATGACTATCCAGATCCTAAGATAGAAAATGCAGGTTTTGAAGGACTAGCTCAGGCTGTAAATGAAGAAATTAGGGACAGCGATAAATTTAGTAAGTTTTCTTATCTTTTCGGAATTTGGGGAGCACTTAAAATTTAGTTATTTGAAACATTATGGAAAATTTAATATCTACAGTATTAGAAGAAAGAGATTTATTGAATGTTGTTGACATTGGTCATCATAGAGGTGGTTTTATACGCCAGTTTTTATTTAAGATGCGAGGCAAGAAGTTTTATACAATTGGAATAGATCCAATAAATTATGAAACGAACGCTTGCAATAAATTCATTCAGGCTGCAATTTCTACAAAAACAGGGAAGGCTAATTTCAACACTTATGATGAAGCGGGTTGTAATTCCCTATTAAAAATGAAATTAGAAAATTTAGTAAGGGATAGGTCAAGAGATGGTTGGTATGCACCGCGCAATATTTCAAAAACTGGAGAAATACAAGTTGATTGTGTTACTTTAAAATCAATTTTAGATAAAACGGATTTTGATAGAGTTGATTATATAAAAGTGGATGCACAAGGAAATGATTTAGATTGTATCTTGAGTGCTGGAGACTGGTTACAAAAAACTGTTTTTATACAAATGGAGTCTTGTGTGTCTTCAACAGATATCGAAATGATGTATGAAGGTCAGACAAATAAAGACCAAGATATTAAAGCCTTAAACGATTTAGGGTTTGAGTTGATTCATGAAAATGATTGCTCTTTGGTATCTTGCCCGGAAGCTGATTTAATTTTTATAAATAAAAAGTATATTGATTAGAGTCACCAAGTATCATGATTACTTATGGAATAACTGTAGCAGACGAGTTTTTTGAATTTAAAAGATTAATTAATTCACTTGAACCTTATATTTTACCAGAAGAGGAGGTTATTGTCTTAGCAGATAAAAACAAAGTAACGAAGGAAATACAAGATTTTTGCGGATATGTTGGATTAACTTTAAAGTATTTTGATTTTCAAAATGATTTTGCAGAATTTAAGAACGAATTATTTAAATATGCTACCAAGCCCTTTTTATTCCAAATAGATGCTGATGAGCAAATTCCATTTACCCTTTTGAATTTAATTAGGAATGTAGCTAAGTCATGTCAATATGATTTATTTGCTGTTCCTCGGATTAATGTAGTTAGAGGTGCTACAGAAAAAGATATTAAAAATTTTAATTGGCAAATTAATGATATGGGTTGGGAAGGTTATCCTGACTATCAATTAAGATTTATGTCCACTCAAGGCCACATTAGGTGGGAGGGTAAGGTGCATGAAATCCCAAAGGGGTTTCGCTCTGGTGGGCAATCTCAAATAGACCCCATGTTTAGTATTCTTCACGTTAAAGATATAGATAAACAAAAAAAACAAAATCAATTATACGACAAGATATGAGGGACTTTGATTTAAATGATGTCGGAATAGTTATCCAAGGACCAACGAATAACTACGAAAGGGTTTTATCTAACTTAGACCAGAGCTTTTCTTACGTTTGGTCTACTTGGGATAATGAGCCAATAGAGAATATAAAAGAGGTTGCCAAGCAAGTCCCTATTATTTTAAATACAACCCCATCGTTTAAGGGTTATAATAATATAAATTTACAATGCATGAGTTCTGAGGCAGGTATTCGTGCAATAAATAAACCTTGGATAGTTAAAGTTAGAGGTGATTTATTATGGACAAATCAAAAAGGAGTTATCCGTATGGCTTTTGAAAAAATGATAAAGGAGGATTCTTTATGCTCGTATCTCAATTACAAACCAAGCATACATGAGATGCATGATTTCGTTACATTTAGTGGGCTTGATTACGCTTTAGATTTATGGTCTTACCGTCAAGTTGGTCCTGATTTTAATCAACCAGAAAAACAATTATGTTATAACATAATGAAAAAAAACGGGTGGACTTATGAGGAAATGGTTGACAAGATGAGTTTTATTAATGTAGACTTAGTAAAGGACTCTTTAGATATCCATTGCATTAGGTATAATTGCGACATGTCTGAAAACGCTCATATAACAATTGATGGCAATGAAGCCTTCCCAAAAAGATAAAATGATAAAGCTTTTGATATTGGATGTAGACGGAGTGTTGACTGACGGTAAAAAGTATTATGATGACACTGGGTTAGCTAAGTATAAGACCTTTTGTGACAAGGATTTTTCTGCAATTAAAAAGTTTAAAGCTTCTTCTTGTAGGGTTATATTTTTATCAGGAGATAAGAATATCAATGAGTCTATCGCTTTAAATAGAAATTTAGATTTTTATTATGCTCGCGATAAATGCAAGTCTTCTTTTATATCTGAATTTAAGAATAAATACTCCGTTACAGAAGATTCAATGTGTTTTATAGGAGATGATATATTTGACGCTCCCATAATGGAAAGAGTTTCTTATAAATTTTGCCCTAAAGACGCTGTTTCCGAGATAAGAGATATTTGTGGTAATCAGAATACCCTTCATAGCAAAGGGGGAGAAAATGTTTTAGACGAATTGTATAACGTATGCTCTTCTAGGGGTCTTGTAAAAAAATTCTTACTAAATGATTTCTTAGCTTTAGATAAAGATGAAAAATTTTGAAATAAGCTTATATGGCCATCTGACACATGATACTATTTTCGATGGGATCAAGATCCATGAAACTGTTGGTGGATTAGCTAATGTTTGGGATGCTCTGATACAAGTGTGTAATCATAAAGTTCATGTAGAGCCTACTGAAATAGGAGAAGCTTTAATTTACGTTGATACGGATAAGAGTAGAAGATCTTCTAAAGCATCTCTTTCTTTGAAGAAAAGAATTCCATTCATACATAATTCAGACTGGTCTCATGTTTTATATTTAAATCAATTAAAGGAGACTGGATTTATCTCAGAGGTTGCTACCAAAAGTAAATTTGTATCTGCGGATATTTGCGCTGGTTTAAGCTTAAAAGACGTTGAGTTATTAAAGTATGTGGATTTGTTATTTATTTCTGATGACGATTTATGGTTGCCTGTGGAAGAATTGAAAAAACTTGTCAAAGGGGACATTTTGGTTCACCACTCTCACGGGAGTTATTTCTACAGAAAAAACGGAGATTTTTTTGAAACGGAAATTGAAAAAACTTTAACTGATGCGAATATACTTGGAGCGGGCGATATGTTTGCAGCCGCTGTTATAAGTTATTTAATTGATAGCAAAGGTGTTAGTTTAGAAAAAATAATAAGTGACAGCCATAAAAAAACATTTAATCTAATCAAATCAAAAAATGAAAAATAAAACAAACATATTAATACCTATCGCCGGGAGGGGGCAAAGATTTGTTGATGAGGGTTACGTGATGCCTAAACAATTAATTATGGTTGGTGATACTCAAATGATTGATCTTAGTTTAAGTTCAATTTTAAATAAAGATCGGTGTAATTTAATTTTTTGTTTGCGGAGAGACCACGTTAATGATTACTCTTTAGATAAGATTTTAAAACAAAAGTATGGAGAAGACATAAAGTTAATTATTCTAGATCATGTAACAAGAGGTTCGGTAGAAACTTGTTTAATGGCGAAGAATTATATAAATAATGATAATCCATTAATGATTTACACATTGGATGTTTACTTCGAAGATTTTTTTGATCCAACTGATATAGAACCAGATGTAGATGGAACGATTCTTACATTCAAGAGTAATAATAATGGTTATAGTTATGCCAAATTAAATGACGAGGGTTTCGTTACAAAAACAGCGGAAAAAGAAGTTATCAGTGAGAATGCGGCGGTTGGCGTTTACACATTTGGTAGTGGGGCTTCATTCGTGAAGTATGCAGAACAAATGATTGATCAGGAAATTATGACTCGTGGAGAGTTTTACATCTGTCCTCTTTATAACCTTATGATTAAAGATGGGGCTAAGGTAAATATAAATGAGGTTAATAAGATGCACTTGATGGGGACTCCAGAAGAATTAGAGTTTTATTTAACTCACTCCTTAGTTAAATTTGGAGATAAGCCAATAGCAATATGCGCTGACCATTCTGGGTTTGACTTAAAAAATGAAGCTTGTAAAATCTTAACTGAAAGAGGTCTCCGTTACGTTGATTATGGAACTTTTGTCGATAAAGATTGTGATTACAATGATTATGTTGGGCAAGCTATAGATGCTCTAAATAGAGGGTTCAGTGATCATGTTATAGCTTTTTGTAGGACTGGGCAAGGAGTCAATATAGCGGGTAGTAAAAATAAAGGTGTAAGAGCCGCTGTTGTTTACGACGAATACGCAGCAGAATATTCGATAAAACATAATTGTGCTAATTATTTTTCAGTACCATCTAGAGTTGTTGATGCAAGCATGCTTTCAAACATGGTAGATATCTGGGAAAGAACCTCTTTTGACGGGGGTAGGCATATCCCGAGAATCACTAAAGCTGAATTCAATGAAAAAATATAAGTTGGGTGATATGGTTAATGGGTGGTTGGTTGGAAACTTTGAGCCTTCCATTTTTAAAACTCAAGACTTTGAAGTTGGCTACCATAAGTATGATAAGGGTTGTGAAACTCAGAACCATTATCATAAATTAAGCACAGAGATTAATGTTGTCACAAAGGGTGATGTAGAGATAAATGGAGAAAGGTTTATAGAAGGGGAGGTTTTCGTGATTGATCCTTATATGGTATCAGAGTCTAAATTTCACGAAGATACTCATTTGATTGTGATAAGGACTTCTTCGAATACTGCGGATAAGTATTTAGTAGGATAATGAAGGTTATTTCCCATAGAGGTAATCTAAATGGCCCATCTGATTTAGAAAACCATCCAGAACAAATAAAAAAAGTTCTAAGTTTAGGGTATGATTGTGAAATAGATCTGTGGTACGAATTTGGTAAACTTTTTCTGGGTCATGATATCCCAGAGTATATTATTCATCCTGCGTTTCTAGATCAAGAAGGTCTTTGGGTTCATTGTAAAAATGCAGAAGCTCTACAGTATTGCTCAAGCAATGTAAATTATTTTTGGCATGATTCTGATAGTTACACCTTAACGTCTAAAGGTTTTATTTGGACATTCCCCAATAAACCTGTTGTCGATAAATCTATTATAGTAGATAATGATAGAAACTGGCGGTCTAAATATTACGATTGCTTTGGGGTTTGCAGCGACTATATCATATGAAAAAGATTATTATTACAGGGGTAACAGGTCAAGACGGTAGTTTTATGGCAGATTATCTCTTAAAGAATACTGAGCATACTATTGTAGCTGGTGTCCGCAGATTAAGTGTAAAAAACCACGATAATATTGCTCATCTAATAGACAATCCTCGATTCAAACTTATTGACTTAGATGTCGCTGATCAAACTAATACAGAGCTGGTGATAGCAGAGCACAAGCCAGATTACTTCATCAATTTCGCTGCTAATTCTTTTGTTGGTGTGAGTTGGAAGATGCCAGTTAATCATATGGAGACAAACGCAATGGCTGTTCTT
>Ga0209336_10000069_pt1 | contig 48874 bp, 96 predicted proteins | sample LinPmetageLP32_FD_184042 | JGI IMG/M metagenome (GOLD analysis project Ga0209336, IMG submission 184042) | Marine viral communities from the Pacific Ocean - LP-32 (SPAdes) (version 2) | ecosystem: Environmental > Aquatic > Marine > Oceanic | place: Pacific Ocean | collected 2009-08-23
CTGCATCAACTCGCACACAATTATCCCAACTAACTGATCACGAACTTAAAGATTTAGGAATAGGTCGCAGCGATATTGAAAGTATTGCTAGAGGCACGTTTCACGATCCAAGAGTCGGAACTAATAAGAATTTAAGAGGATGGGTATAATGACTGCGATAACACAAACTACATGGAATCTTACATGTAAACTTTGTACCATTATAAGGAATGCTTTGTTTGCATTCTGGGTTGGTACAATTGCCTTTGGCGAAACAGCAGGTCGTGCTAGAGCTGCTAATGAACTTGCCCGTATGGGTTATTTAAACGAAGCTAAGAAACTAATGACGGAGAGAGAGAATGCTTTTGTTAAAAAGATTGTATAACAATTTAGAGATTGCCGGTTACGGTAGAGCTGCAAACGCAATGCGTTTACAAGGTTATCCAACTTTAGCAAAAGAACTATTGATCGAGCAAGAGCGTTTAAGAAGTGTTAAGCGTAGAGCAATTGAAAGACTAGAAAGAGTAAAGAAAGCCAAATCTAACTATGAGCCTGGTGATCATTACTTTAAAGGAAAGTCAAAGTCTGTCGCATTCTGGAAAGGACACGCATGATGTGGCCATATACTGAAGACGAAGCTGATTGGTTAAGCGGAAAATAAAACTAAATGACAGAGCTGTCCGCCAAGACGGCTCTGCCATAACTTCTAAAGTGTTATGATTTAATATTACGACTTGCGATTGTATATATGATATAACACCCATACAGCAACTAGCCCAACTAATCCTTGTGCAGATAACGCTGTTATCATTCCAGTGATGTTGTCGACTACGCTGATGTTTGGCCAGAACGGAATGTTCTGTCCGTTAAAAAGGATTTCAAGCACGATAGCTAATGAAATAAGTGATATACCTACTTCAGTAATTGCTCCGGCCCAACCCTTTACTTTGTTTAAGATTTCCATTTGGATCTCCTTTCAAATTGCTGAGTAATAGTACCCAGTCAATTATTTAGAGTAAGAGATCCAAAAGTTAAACTACCATAAATGGTCTAAGGTATCAAAAATGTAGGATTTATTTTATCCAGGCTACTTTTTCGCCTGCTTTTACTCTACGTTCTTGCTCTTTTACACTTCCTGGATATCTCCAAGCCCAAATAGCAACTAGTGCCATTGAACCACCTGTCCATGCTACTGCCGCAACATTGTAGGTTGTAAACCAAAAGAAAATAAGCGAGGATGCCATTACAGCAATCATAGCATATTTGCCTTTGGTTGGAAATACTTTCTTTTGTGTCCAGTTAGTTAGGAACGGTCCAAAGTACTTGTGATTGTATAACCAATCGTGCATTTTCTTATTACTCTTAGCAAAACAATATGCGGCTAAGACAAGAAAAATTGAGAACGGTATGCCTGGTACTACTACACCAACGTATGCCATTCCGAGTGATAGGAAACCTAGTCCCATCCATAGATATTTTTTAATACTAATTTTCATTTAATACTTTCCTTAATGAATCCACCAGCTCTGAAATCATTGCATCTGTATGCAACGGTGTTGGAGCAAATCTCAAACGTTCTGTTCCTTCTGCTACTGTTGGATAGTTAATTGCTTGACAGTAAATGCCGTGTTCTTCTAACAAAACATCACTGAGTTTCTTACAACGTACAGGATCACCTATCATTACAGGAATAATATGAGTACTTGCATCTGGGTGTACTTCTATATTATAGTGTGCAAGTTTTCTTTTGAGTTTACTTGCTTGTAGTTGATGCTGTTCGCGTAATTCGTTGTGGTCCATAACGTACTTAACACTCGCCAAAGCGCCTGCACATATAACTGGACTAGAACTTGTTGTAAAAATAAAACCAGAGGCGACAGAACGGATAGCGTCTATAACGATTGCTTCCCCAGCAATATATCCTCCCTGTACACCAAAGGCTTTTCCTAAAGTGCCGTTGACAATATCAATTCTATCTTGCAAGCCAAGTTCTTCTAACTTACCTCCGCCATGCTCGCCATAAAGGCCTACTGCATGTACTTCGTCGATGTATGTCATTGCACCATATTTTTCTGCTAAGTTGCAAATGTCGAGCATAGGCGAAACGTCCCCATCCATGCTATACACGGACTCAAATACTACACAAGGTGTACCTGACACGTTCTTTAGCTTATCCTCGAGGTCCTCCATATCATTGTGCGTCCATATAACCTTGTCTGCACCACTGTGTCGAATGCCTTGAATAAGTGAAGCGTGGTTTTCGCTATCACTTAAAAACACAATGTCGGGAATGATTTGTTTAAGAGCAACCAACGTCCATTCGTTTGCAACATAAGCGGACGTATATAATAATGCTGTCTCCTTCTTATGAAGTTTAGCCAGCTGTGATTCTAATGCGACATGGTAGTGAGTTGTACCTGCGATGTTACGTGTTCCGCCTGCACCTGCACCTGTTTGGTCTAATGCTGTGTGCATAGCATCTAACACTACTTTATTCTGTCCCATACCTAAGTAATCGTTTGAACACCAATTTACAATGTTCTTAATATTGTATGGCCCATACCATATGGCATTAGGATACTCTCCACGCTCTCGGAGTATATCATTAAAAACTCGGTATTTGCCTTCAGACTTTAGTCTGTCTATCGTCTTTTGAAATGGTTCTTTGTTCATCTAAATACTTCTTAAATTGTTCTGTGTCTACGTGTGTAAAGTTACCAAGGTGATGAACACTGTGAAAGATACCCATATCGTTGAGCTCTTGTTGTACTGCGTTCCAATCTTTAAATAATTCTTTGATCCACTTTAACATATACTTACTTATGTCTTTAGAATCCAGAACTTTTAGAAAAGATTGCCCCCTGCTGTTGTTTTAGCAGGGGGTGCGATGTATCTATATACTGTTGTTGTAAGAGCTATGCTCTGGGTAATAGTTATTTTTTTGTATCGCCGGTTACAAAGTTATAAAATTGTTCTGCGGCGTCTAATACTTCTTTGCTACCTGGTACTTCAGGTCCTTTTATAGTTGATGCTACTTGTCCGGTTTTAGGATCACGTTCTACAGTTTGTTCAAACTGACCCCATTTAGCATAATAGTCTTTCCAGACTGAAACACTCGCTAGTTTTAATACTTCTGTGCGAATTTCATATCCGTTTTTGTTTGTGTTTACTTTTGGCATTGCCGCTTTAAACATCTCAGTAAACTCTTTGGTTTGATTAAAGATGGCTTCACCGTATTTTGTGTCTACGCTCATTATTTTCTCCTGTGTATCTGTGTAGTGTTATTATTATAACAGAGTATTTAGTTCGTGTCAAGTACCATTTAAGTTCTGAGCTGGAGCAAAATTACCGCCTGCTTGTATAACGCACCAAAATACATCTCCAGGCATTTGAGCAACTAATGTATATGTTCTGTTTTGCATATTAACATACATAACCATCTTCGCTGGCATTTGTACACCGTCTGGTCTCTTTACCATTGTTGTTCCTACAATAAAAGGAATCTCGTTGTACTTGTTAATCATGCTCATAATCACCATTGGCGGAGAACATTCAATCATTGCTGGTAATACCATAACTGGTGGCACTGAAGGTTGCTCTGGTGTAGTCTGTGGTGTAGTCTCTTCAGTGTTGTTGTCTTGCGGAGTACTAGTTAATGTTGCAAGTGCGCCAGCATGTACAGATGTGACGAATAGAACAATGAAAAGACTTAAAAATAATTGTTTCATAGTCTTTCTCCTCTGTAATATTATTTATTTAGAAATACTGATCCATTAAACGTGAACTGGCAAGTGATACTCCTGCTTCCCATTGATCTTCGTTATCATAGTTATAAAATATATCAAGATTAGGTTCAACTACTAGCCATGCTTTATGTTTGTATATCTCTGACTGCAACTGTGGAACTAACCATGTACTCATTCCGCTCATTAGTCTCCAACACTTAGGCATATTGTTGTGTGCCATCTTCTCTAACATTAATTCATCTGAGCTAATAGCATTACCGTGTGTTGCTGGTATTGTATTAGTAGAGTACCAGTCGTCTGTGTGTAGAAGTAACAAACTTTGTTCACTAACAGGTCCGCCTCGATACAAATGCCCTGCGGCCCCGCTGTTGACTGCGCCTCTCATTGTCTGAATGTCACCTACATTCATATAACTAGGTTTGTTTAGAATTAATCCAATACAGACTTTCTCTGTTTGTTCGTAGATGTATACCACACTCTTTGCAAAGTGAGGATCTTTCATTACGTTAGGCTTTGCTACCAAAAGTTTACCTTTGAAGGTGTCTAACATCATTAGCTATAATCCGGTAATGGTCCGCCGTACTTTTTGCCTTTGATCTTCTTGCCGCCGACTGTGACTCTTGACTTCTTACTAATCTTATGACTTTTACGTCCTGATCTTGTTCGAAGACCTTGACTCTTACAACTCGCTAGGGCACTTGCACCTAATTTGCTGTTAGGTCTTGATGAGCGACACAGCTCTTTACTAGCCTGCCATTCTAATTCTAATGATTCGTCAATATCTGTTATCTTCATGCTATCTATATTTATCCGCTAACGCCTCTTCACTATGGTCTAACGAATCGTTATTTTGCGATAGACTAAACGTAAGTGCCTTTCTAGTTCCACGGGTCGTTCCTAACACGACCTCCCCTGACTTTTCATGATATTCTATCTTTGTAATCTTTGCAGGCTTTTTAGATTGGCCGACAAGAATTTCTTGGCCTAATTCAAGGCTCAAATCAATTGTTCGTAATGTCATTGGATTCTCCATAATTGGTGTGGTCCCTTTCTACTTTGGACAATAGTATTTATTTTATAGCGTCATTCAATTTGTGTGTCAACCAAAAAAATAAGCAAGGCCCCGCTGTACGGTCCCATGGGTCCGTCTGTTGCTAAATATTAATATGAGATATAGAATGTTAGACGATGATATCGGTAACTATTTGATTATTGATACCTGGGCAAACCAAATACTGGCAAAGGTGACCACCATTGAGTTGGCGGCCCGCACCTGTCAGCAACTTAACAAACGACTTGGAACACAAAAATACCTAGACGAACTTCGCCAAAAAGTCTTGACAAACTGACCTATATAGTATAGTATATAGAGGTAAGTTAGAAAAGTAAATGAAATTTGAAAGGTAAAATCTATGTCGTACTTAACTATTCTTGGCAGTTTATTCTTACTTCAGATGGTTGCCAGTGCAGTCTCTGGTGATCCTAATCCATTTATGATTTGTGTGTCGGGGTGCAACTAATGAAAACTATAGCTCTTATTATTATTGCAATGAGTCTTAGTGCCTGTGGTGCAACGACTCAAACTGTTCTTAATGAATGGTACACTACTAATATTAATCCAACAGGAACAACTTCTTATGATCCTCCCAACGGAGATTGGACCTTTATTAGAAATGAACCAGGTGGGTCTCAGGCTCACTTAAAAAGAACACAGAATTGGGATTGGTCCTCAGGTACTGTTCCAAAATACTAATATACCTGCCCTTAGCTCAGCTGGATAGAGCGTTGGTTTGCGGAACCAGAGGCCAGGGGTTCGAATCCCTTAGGGCAGGCCAATAATAAATCTTTTCTGTATCATTCGTCCAAAAGTGGTTGACTTCTACTAATAATGATCGTATAATGTATATAATAATTAGGCAAACAGAGAGGCACAACGAATGATTTATTCCGTACTAGAATCCACAATGCGTTCAGCAATTGACAAGGATGAAAATAAAAAAGAAGACGGTTCCATTAATTGGAACTTCGTAGATGCAGACGCTTATATGGATTGCAAGAACTTATTCCGTAGCGATGCAGACTTTTATGAAGCATTTGACGACATTGGTGACAAGATCCAAGCAGAGCAAAGAGGCGTCGATGCATTTGGTAATCAACTTGAGATGGAGGTATAAATTATGTTTTACATTTATGAAAAGAGTTCAACTTATATTATAGGCAAGCCAGATAGAAATGGTGTTGCTCGTCCTGACCATAGACAATATTATAAAACAATGTCGGCGGCCAAAGCAGGACTGACTAGGATTGCAAAGGCAGAAGGTTTGTTAGAAACGGATGACAACCATGCGTTCTTTCGTTATGCAATCGCAGAAACAGAATACTTCCACAAGAGCATTGAAGCAAGTCGCAAGGCAAAGAATATGATGAGTGGCGAATGGTTTGTAGAGCCAATTAACACCCCAGGTTATATGAGCCCGGCACGTGAATCTTATTGGAGTATGTAATGCCAAAATTTAAGCAATCTTATATGAAGCCGACTTTCAAATACGATACGAGCATATTCGAAGGCTTGATATGGAAAGAACCCAACTCTAAAGGTACTGACACCTATGACATCACACTAGAGGCCAAAGGCTTCACTTGTGATTGTCCAGGCTTTACTTTTAGGGGTAGGTGTAAACATACTCTAATCGTTAACAACAGGGTCAAGAGAGCTATTGATAGCGAAGTCCCTGAATACTATACTGTCTAGGAGGACATATGAAATGGTAGAAGGATTTATTTTATTAGCCTATATATTAGGCACAGGCTTTGGCTGGTGGATTGGTAGAAGTTCGGGCATGAAACAAGGCATTGCCCAAACTGTTGATAATCTTATTGAACAAGGCTTTCTTAAATGGAAGGGTTCAAAAACCAATCCAGAAGTTATGAAATGGAACGAAGAATAATCTTCCAAAAGAGGTTGACTTTTATATCAACTGACCATATACTGTAAAGACAATAAGGCAATTAAACAGAGAGGCAATTAAATGGCAAACTTAGTAACAAAGGCAAGCGAACTTATCTATCAAATGGATGGTACTCAACTTCAAGAGATTATCGAGGCTGTTCAACTCAAACGACAATACCTAGCCAAGCAGGCTATTAAGAACTTTATCAAAGGCGATATGGTTCAGTTCATTTCACGTAGAACAGGCGGCAAGGTGAATGCCACTGTTGAAAAAGTGAATAAGAAATATGTTATTGTTTCAACTCACATTGGTGGTGAGAAGTGGAGAGTACCTGCAACCATGCTAACCAAATTGAGTGACATCAAGGCATCTGCATAATGGGTCCTTGGTCCGAAGCAAAACAAATGGAAAGAGCAGAGTCGATCAAACGCCTGCTCGATACCAACCCTCAATTAGATCCTATCTATAAAGGTATGTGGCAGAAGCATCTATCTAATTTGGCGTTGAATGAAGCCACATATAATTATAGAGTGAAACACGTCTATTCATTATTGAAACCAAAGATTAAGGTGTGGAATAGTTATGTCCAAAAATGAACCTAAACCCTGGGCTTGGAAGATTAGTTATTCTTTCACTCAGCCTTACAGCCAAGAGACTGCTCCTCAAATCTACAATCGATTATCTGTAGAAGAGGAACTTATTCGATTAGATCAGACAGATAAAATTGTCCAAAATATGTTGACTTATACAGACGCTGATGCTATTATTAAAAAAATAACAAAGGAGATGCGAAATGATTAAAGCGATCGTTTACATGGGAGTAGGTGCTTTTCTTGCCTATCTTTACATGAACCCAGGTGATGTTACCGGAGCCACAGATATGCTCAAGTCAGGTATCAATCAAGGTGCAACGATTATTCAAGAGGCTACTGAATAATGATTGACATTCGAAAAGTTGAAGCAGGTAAATCATATGCCTGCAAGTTTAAGGTAGAACATATGTTAGATACCTTTGGACGTATTCCAGGCCTAAGCGACACACCGTTGGCAGGCTTAGGTTGGTACGAAGGCTTTGGTGAATTGATGCAAAGAGATTCCGAAAAAGAATTAGTTAAGATACTCGATGAAAAGAGTAAAAAAGAATTCGTTGTTCCATTTGATCAGATATGGGATGTCGACGTAGTAGAATACGTAGAGGAATAAAATGAAAGACTCAGCAATTATTACTGCCGCCAAGATGTTGGCAGGCGAAGCTCACAAAGGACAGATGAGAAAATATGGCGGATTGCCGTATATCATTCACCCTGTTGAGGTAGCCACTATTGTAGAAGAAGCAGGCGGGACTGACGATATGATTGCGGCGGCTTTATTGCATGACGTGGTAGAAGATTGCCCAGGTTACACCTTTGAGACTATTGCAGACAAGGTTAGTCCAGAGGTTGCCGAATTGGTTAGAGGTATGACAGAAGCATCTAAGCCTGAAGATGGTAATAGAGCCACTAGGAAGGAAATAGATAAAAACTTCTTAGCCGAGCAGAGTGCAGAAGTTCAAACCATTAAGTATGCCGATGTCATTTCAAATAGCAAAGACATTAGAGCTTATGATCCTAAGTTCGCAGAGGTTTATTTCACAGAGATTAAAGCCTTGTTAGAAGTTATGGACAAAGGCGATCCTACATTGTATCAGAAAGCCAAAGACGTTGTCTACTCCTCTTAGAGACGACCTTATGGTCCAACAACAGATTGATGGCCCCTGGCAACATATGGTAGGGGTCATTATGCTCAACCTCACAGGTAGGAAACAAGTGAAGAAGGTACTCCCTAATTTCTTAGCACGTTGGCCTAACCCAGAGTCTTTGCTCCATGCAACCAGCAGACAGATAGAAAAAGTTATCGAACCTTTAGGTATGAAAAAGGTAAGAGCAGAAAGACTGTATCGAATGAGTGAACAGTTTTTAGATTGGGACGGCGAAGATGCCACAGAACTATACGGCATAGGAAAGTATGGTTCGGACTCATATAGATTATTCTTTAAAAAAGAAATGCCTTTAGATGTAGGCGACCACGAACTCCAAAGATATGTTAAAGAAGAATTTCTGCCAAATTAGGTTGACTTCTGTTTCTAATGATCGTATAATGTATATATAATTAGAAAACAACGGAGGGCATCCAATGTCTACAGATTTAAGAAACGTTCCAAACTGTGAAGCACAATTTGAATTGACCCAGACTAGGTTCTGGGGTGGCAAGGACAGAATGACTTGTGTACAGGTCACTCAACGTAAAGGTAAAGGTGAGAGCAACGGTATAGCCGGAGACTTTTTCAACCATATACAATTGACCAAGCACCAAGCACGGATGTTGGCCACAGAGTTAATGTTATTCGCAGAAGGCCGTGAAGTAACTGACTTAGATGAGTTCATTAATAGTGAATTGGAGGACAAATAATGTCAACTGAAAAGGATTGGGTAGCTGATCCTCTTCCACCATTACCAAGCAAGTTTCGTCTATTCTGTTCTAACAAATGGTGGGAACACCAAGACGAAATCTTTGCATGGACAGGATCTAATCCTAAATACGATAACCGATATTATTTCAATAAGCATAAATGGATGCTCAGAGATATGTTTAAAGAACAAGAAGGGAAATAAGATGGCTTATTATACTCACACAAAAGATCCTATTGGTGCATTCGTTGAAAAGAGTGTAGGCAATACTTTTGAATTCTCAGAGAACACTGACGAACATAAGGACGAATATCCGCATTTGATTTGGGTAGGCGACACTATAGGTTGGCCTTACCGTTATGGCGAAGTGAAAAAGACTGTGGCCTATGTGGTTACTGATGAAGACGAAAGAGGCGGTGACTTCGTAGAGAAGTGGATGCTAAAGAAGAAGTGGGATTATGTCTAAGAATAATTGTAGCAGACCTCAAGCACCTAAGATCCGTAATTGGGTCGCCAAGGCATTAAGGAGCACTGAGAGTCCTTTCAAAGCTCGTACCGAACGAGATCGCACTAAATGGAATAGGAAAATAAAACATCCAAAAGGGGTTGACTTATACGATAAATGATCGTATAATGTATATAATAATTAGGCAATAGAGAAGGGCGAATAACATGACAGACAAAAGACAATATATAATGATTGGCACTAAGGTTGATAGCAATCACGGTGAGGCTAAGGTTACAGGAATCGAGCTATGCAAGAATGGCGAGAAGTACGGTATTGATATGCCAAAGATTTTTGTAGAAGATAAAGACAGATGCACATTTGATCTAGACAACGGTCATTGGGCTTATGGTTATCAAGTTCAACCAATATAGTTGACATCTTCAACTGAAGGTGCTATATTAAATTATAAACTTAAACGAAGGGTAGATAAAATGGGAACTAGAAGTTCAATCGCAATCAAAACTGAAGACGGAATCAAAGCAATTTATTGTCACTGGGATGGTTATGTAGATCATAACGGTAAGATTCTAAAAGAATTCTATAATACCACAGACAAGGTTAATGAGCTGATTGCTCTAGGTGACCTTTCAAGTCTACGACAAGAGCCAGGCGAAGTACATGACTTTGACAGAGGTGATGACAGCCTAGGACTTACAGACAATTGGTGTATGGCCTACGGCAGAGACCGTGGTGAAGCTGATACAGAGGCTCAGACATTCGAAACTATTGCTGAGTGGGTAGAGGCTGAAGCTCAAAGATGGTGTGAATACTTTTACCTGTTTGATGGTCAAGACTGGATCGTATCAAACGGCAAGAAGGACTCATCAGATTGCTTCGAGTTTGATTTCTTAGAGGTAGCAATCTTAAAAGAAATTGTAAGTTAATTTCCAAAAGGGGTTGACTTCTATGCAGAAAGATCATATACTGTATAGACAATAAAGAATTAGAAAGTGGTTATGAATGGTGAATACTAGTTTACGTTATATTAAACCAGAGTCCGATTATTTGCAAACCAAGGCTCGGCCACTTTCTACCTTAAACAATTTAACCGGAGGGCATTCCATGGAAGACACTTTTATTCAAGAACGTGATCATTACGATAACCTAAAAGCAGATCTAGGTTATGAAACTGTATTTGATGCGGTTGAAGGCATCAAACCTTTAGACTACAAATATTTCACAGACGACAAGCCGTTGATGATTACCTACAAGGTGATCAAAGACATGGGTCCTACCTTTGACGATACTGAATGGGTGACATTCACAGCCGTTGCAAAGGATGGCACATTAGGCGAGCTATGGAAGGCTGGTGAGTCATTATTCCAACAGGCCAAACTGGCTGTAGGTGACTGGCACTATTTTATTGAAGGCTTCGACGAAGCAGATGATGGGTCATTAGAACTGGTAACAGGTTCATAATGAGGCTTATCTTAATATTGGCACTGGCATTCTCTTTGAGTGCCTGTGGCTCCCATACAATTAAACAAATCAACAAGGTTAGAATGATTGGTACCCTTTCGAAAGCAGGGGTCACCGAAGAAGCAACCAATTGCATCAAAGACATCTTCGACCCTAACAATAGAGGAAGTGGGTGTTGATTGGACAAAACTTATAAGTCTTATCCTGCCTGTGTAGGGTTATCTTACATAGGAAGTGGTTGGGCTAAAGGATCTAGAACAGAATGTTGGAACGATATGAAAAGTCGACCCTGGCCTTTGTACCTTAGATTTCTACCCCCGAGCTGGGTATCATTTGATAGAGATGGTGCTAGGCTCTTTATATTTCATAAAGAAAGGATCAAGCAATGGCAAGAGAAGAAACGACGACAGAAGAACAGGCATTAATCGATGCATGGCTAAAGAAGAATAAGCCTACTATCTGTCCACCAATGGAACGTACCAACCCAGACGATGTAAAGGCTATCTGGAAAAGAGGACGTGGTAGAAAGCCTGCCGCAAAGAAAAAAGATTAAGAGACGTGGTGTTGATAGCACCTAATAGGGGATGGTAGCACCCTATGATGAGAAGATGGATAACACCGTCAAAACTCAGACCCGATGGTAGTATGCCCGGCACTAGGATGTCGTTAGATAGGTAAGGTGAGGCCGGCTTGAACCGGGTTCGATCTAATCGTTTTGAAACTATTCCTATCTCCTAAATCTTTTCTGCCAAAAGAGGTTGACTTTCATAGATAATGATCGTATAATGTATATAATAATTAGGCATAACAGAGAGGCACAAATAAATGGCATATGTATCACAAGACGATAAGGCAAAACTAGCACCACAGATTAAGAAGGTGCTTAACAAATACGGAATGAAAGGTTCTATTTCAATCCGACATCATTCAACATTGGTAGTGACACTTCAAAGCGGAGCAATCCAATTTGATCATTCACATGGTGATGGTTATACTCAAGTAAATGTTTACCACATTGACAGTCATTACGAAGGTCATGCTAAGTCATTCCTATTAGAACTGTTGGCCGCAATGAAAGGTCCAGACTATTTCAATAATGATGATGCGATGACAGACTATTTTCATAGATCACATTATACAGATATCAACATAGGTAAATGGAATAAGCCTTACTTCTTACAAGACTTGCACAAGCCTAAGAAGGCTAAGGTAGCTAAGAAGACGTCTAAGACGGTCGTAAAGGCGTCTAAGACTACATCATTCAACGGATGGACACCTGAAGTAATCCAAGGTTCTAAAAGTATTACAGTACCTAAGAGCTTTACTATATCAGACAAAGATACTGCTGAGGATCTAGCTCGAATGAATGACAAAGAACTAGACAAGGTAGTTGATAGACTAGTTGATAGTTATCCAACCCTAGCAGAATTGCTTATGAGTCGAATTGGCTATGCAATGTTAGACAAAGAAGGCATTTAATGATATTGGCTATTTTAGGGGTTATGGCTTGTTTGGCCTTTCCCCTGATAATGCTTTTAATTTGGAACAAGGAGGATCCTAAATGAAGTTTAAAGACATTCCATTCAACGAAACAAAAATGCCTAAAGGTATTCAGGCGATGCTCAAATTTAATAAGTTTGATCTCAGCATAATTAAGAACGAAAGTTCATATGGTAATGCCAATGGTCTATATGAGATTGCGGTATTCAGTGGCAATGATCAAATTGAGATGCCCGGCATAACTGAAGAAGGAGATACTGTAAAAGGTTTCCTATCAGAGAGTGATGTTGAAGGTATCATCAAAAAAATGCACCTTGTATCAGGAGCAGATCCGGAGACTGCTTGAAAGGCATAATCCTAATCCTACTATTCACAGGTGAACTAGAATATAGATCATTTGACTACGAGCCTCAAGGCACAACCAATGAAGAGATTGTTATATCATGTTCCGAACGAGCAGAAGAACTAAGAGAACAGATATCAACTCACAGTTGGGACGATCCTAGAGGACATGGCTACTATCTAAAGGACGGTACAGGAACAATACAGGGTCACATCTGTTAACCAAATAGGTTGACTTTCTCATAGAAAGATCGTATACTGTATATAATAAGAAATTAACTTAATGAGGGCAATATGATAAACATTTCAAAAGAACAAATTAAAAAAGCATTCGTCAGTGAAGTTGGAAACATTGGTGAATATGTCTATAACAATCAAGATTGGTATCAAGCAGATAGTCAAAGGATTAGATATATCCTAGCTACCTTAGAACTATCTCCAGGTGATAGCTATGCAGACAAGAAGCAATTAGAACTAGGCCAAGAAGACAATAGGTTCTATGGTTGCATAGAGTTTGGTGACAACGGTTCTTATACTGTTAAGGATGAGGCTTTACTTTCAGAGCTGATTGTGATGACTGATGTTCAACTTAAAGCCTACGTGGACGACAATGAATATGATTGGCTAGGTGATGACTATGATCATGCAAATGAATACCTATTTGGTATTATGAATCATTGGCAGGACCAAACTGAATTTGATACAGAAGATTATGACAACTGCGATCAAATGACTGTGGTCAAAAGAGCTAGACAATGGAATGTAGATCCTGAGACAGGTTACAAGAGCGAGAATAAGCATGAAGTGGCCTATCAGATACTAATGGATTACTTCGATGAACTACCTGAAGAAACAAGAGTAGAAGCCCACAAAAGACTTGAGGCTGTAGAACTTTAACCAAAAGAGGTTGACTTTCTTATAGAAAGATCGTATACTGTATAGACAATGAGGCAATGATGACTCATTAGCATTAATCAAAGGAGAATAATATGCTATCAACTATTTTATATTCAATCAATCCAAAGAACGGTCAAAAGATGGACGGCTTCGTGTCGTTTAGTGAGACTGACTCAAACACAGTCAATCGAAAGAATGAACTTATTAAAGCTGTCGAAGGCGACGGCTGGATGAAGTGGTCAGGAAGTCGAAGACGTGATCTTGTTGAAGTAGCCAAAAAGAAAGGCTATGATATCAAAGTCAGTCTTTGTTTGATTGAAAACTAAAATGGTATCATAGGGGGTTGCAATATACCCCCTATGGTGTTATACTGTATAAACAATAAGGAAACAGAAGGAGGGCAATATGCCAAATTGGTGTAACAATTCAATAACAATTCAAGGGTCAATAGACACAATCAAGCCACTATGGGAAGAAGCCAACAGAGAAGGTTCAGGCTTGTTAAATGCGATGAAGCCTATGCCCGAAGCTCTAAGAGGCACTACGAGCCCAGATGCTTCAGCAAAGACTCCACAGCCTACAGTAGATGGCTTCACTAACTGGTATGATTGGTCAGTGGCCAACTGGGGTTGCAAGTGGGACATAGACCCTACAGAAGGATTGGAATTCACAGACTGTGGTGATGGTACTGCACATATTTCAGGATGGTTTCAATCACCTTGGGCACCACCTATTGAAGCCTATAACACGTTCTTAGATGACATGGATGGTTGTAGTTTGACAGCTGACTATCACGAGCCTGGTATGGACTTTGCAGGCATTTATATGGATGGTGATGATCAATACATGGAAGGGCTAGGAGAATATTGTGAGGCTGTGGTTAAAGGCACAACCGCTCTAGAAGATACCCCTGAACTATTCCAGACACTAGACGACACTTTCGAATTGGTCGAAAATGCTCGAGACTGGATTGAAGAACAAATGGATGAAGACAAGGAGGCTATCAATGTATAATGTAGATAGAGTAAACAAGGTCAAGAATCTTCTAGGCCTACGTGGCACGGATGACTCAAAAGAGTATTATAGAGTCGCAGACGTTATATCAGATCTTAGACACTTCTGTGACAGTCTAGACATTGACTTTGAACAAGAGCTACAAATGGCTGAAACCTATTACGTTAACGAATGTGAAGAGGAGACTGCATAATGAACATATGGGAACAGGTTATAGAGCAGATCAAAATTGACCTAGACAGCAAGGATGAAACTGCTCTCTATGAAATGCTTAAAAACGTAGATAGAACTCAATTGATTGCTTATCTGCCAGAAGAACAATGGCATAGATTCGCGGCTGTTAAATAACACACAAGACACAGAGGAGATTTATGAAGTGTCAGATCAAGAACACCCCCAATACGTCATTGATGACGATACCCAAGAACTGCTAGAATCATGTATGAATCTCGCTCAGTATGTGATTGATATCCAACAGGACGATGCTACCCACGAGACTATGCAATTCGAACTTGAAGAACTAGCAGAGCGATTCAACATTCAAAGAGGCAGGGTAACAACCACACAGACCACACGTGAAGACGGCTCAGTTGATCTAAACATTAAGATAGAACAAGACAAACAGCCTCCCAAGCTCACAGTGATAGAAGGCAACAAGGAAGATCCTAAGATTGTTCCTATCAAGCCCACAGATCCAAGCAAGCCGTGAAACGGTACGCAGAAAATCCTACAAGGCGCGAAGCGTCTTTTCGCTAGAAAAGGAACGGTAAACTAGAGTTAGAAAGGTTAAAGCTCGCGTGGCGGAATAGGTAGACGCAACGGACTTAAAATCCGTTATTCATCAGAGTGTGTGGGTTCGAGTCCCTCCGCGAGCACCAATTACGAGAGTATCCCATGAGAAGAAACATAGGCAAAGGTGTAGACCCTATCAAGTATCTAAAGATCCGCATTGAGCTTCTCACACAAGAGAGACGCAAGAACGACTGTAAAGACACACGTATGGTTCTAGATAAAAGCATATTAGAACTGAGCGTCGTATTAGATCTACTAGAACAGAATTATGCAAAGGCCCCGCTGTAAGTATCTAGATAGTTCGAACTGACAGGTCACATTAACCTATTGAGTCTAGCATACGAGCAGAGCTAAGAGGTTCTGTTTGATTACAGTATAGTGATAGAGAGTTATAGTATAGAGAACCGTACGGAGCGTTCGTTCGCTATAGAGTAGATGAGTATAGTAGAGTAGATTGGTCTAGTGTAGAGGCCCCGCTGTAAGGCTCTAGGTAGCCTATCTAGGGTAGAAATCCACAATAGAATCTACGGTTAGATAGAGTTGAGCAGGTTGGTGCAAAAGGTTCAAGAGTATTTGAACTATGCCTCTCGTCACCACGGTCAAGAGAAAAGTTTTTTGACAGTAGACCTACGGTTCTCGTATTTGAATCACCGATATTGCTACGGCCACCCCCACGATAGACCCCTGTCAATAGCCTTATTTCACCGTAAATGAACCATTTTTACTGTGGTTTCAACGAGACCCCTCCGGGGTTCACAATGGCCCCTTCGGGGCTCCATTCTTGGAACTATGCTCGCTCTGCCGTGTTTATATAGACTCGCTTATAGTATAGGGAATAGGGGTGGTTGTTCTCTACTATACTATAAGCGTCAACCTCTAGTATACTGTTAACACGTTAAGCAAAAGATTCAATGATTTCAATGACTTAGGTCTCCTAATGGTTAACCTCTACTATACTGTATAAGCCTTTGATTTAATTGAATAAAATTTTTGATTTCCATTGATCCAGGTTCGCTTCTGCTTTTTAATTAATTGCACATAGTATAACACCAGCTTTCGTATAATGCAAGCGAAAAGAGCTTAACTTGTTAACTATCTCAGCCTACTTTTTGTTCTTTAGTCCGTGCGAGGAATTAGTCTATATATTACAATGACTTAGGGGAGAAGAACACAATTTTTTCGTGTCGTTGTGTGCCTGCCGAAATTCATCAATGTTTTCAAGAGGTTAGCCGGTCCCAGAAGGTTCAGTCGCGTGGGGTGTATTGGACTCCGGTATCTACAATCTAATGCTAACGTTCCCGGCTTTTTGGAGATTTTATGTAAGCCCTCTCCCTTATTGTTCTTATAGTATACGATCATCTGGCCGAGAAGTCAACCCCTAATTTGCCATTTATTCATCTTATTTCATTTCTGAGCCTTCGGGCATCGGGAGCGTACTTTATTATAACATATTTTTTGAGGCTTGTCAACCCCTTTTTTAATTTTTTTAGTTAACATGTTATGTTTATTTTACTTGCATTTATTAAAAAGAGATGCTATATTATATAAACAATAACAATTAAGCATGAGGGCAATATGCAAAATATATTACAAAACTTAACTGAAAAAGAAATTAACACACTAACACACAAGTTGATGGAACGTGCTTTTACACAAATGGAGCAAAGTGAAGACTTGCAAAATGCGGATAAAGTTGCGGAGCACATGGAAGATTATTATACAAACTTTGTAAAATAATTAAAAAAAAGTTTAGTTATAGTGCATTTTTTGGTTGCATTACATTTAAAAGTGTGCTATAACTATAATACAATAAGTTAACAACTAACGCAAGGGGCATTGCATGTTAAAAATTACAAACACTACTATTGAAAAAGACGGCACTTTTGGACTTAACACAAACTATACTGTGGAAGGGACTGTAAAACTTGCTATGGATAGCATATGGAACTATGACGGCAAGGATGTTGTTACAGTTGAAAACATACAAATGTACACACACTTTGATGACGACGGCAACGACAGCAATGTGGATGTAAATGTTACACACAATGCAACGTGGAACATATACACGGACAAAGGCTTTGAAAGTGCAATTAGTAACTTGTTGGGCTTTGACGTACAATTTACGGAACAAGGCATGCAAGACGACGGCTATGCTAGTATGGAAACAGCGTAAAATAAAATAAAAAAAAGGTTGCACTATAGTATTTTTTATGCTATAGTGTAACTATAATAATAACAAAGCATGAGGGCAATATGCAAAATACAGATACTAAGTTTACACAATGCGAAAAAGATTTTGTTGTAGAATTTTTGGCAGACGTACTATACAGCTTAACAATTAACAATGTACTAAGCAGACAAGAAGGTAACGGCTTTGTGCGTATGTGTGACGCACAAGAAGTAATGCAGAATTTAGAAAAGCTATATGATGCACACAACGAAGATGAAGGCGATTGGGTTGCAGAACAAGTAAAAGCAATTTGGACGTTTACAATAGACGATGCGGAAGACGCACTTAAAAGCTATGACACAGAATACAGAGATTGTATATGCGAACAGTTTGAAGATGCGTGTACAGACGCACTAGCAGACGAGCACAAAAAACTATTGGATGCAGACTATGCAACACTAGCAGAAAGAATTTTGGGCTACTAAAATAAAATAAAATAACAGTTGACAACGTGTGTGTAGTGTGTTATAATAAAGCATACTACACAAACTGTGAGGCCCCGCTGTAAGGTGGTAGGCTAGACGCACAAACTTTTTTAAATTAATACTTGACTTTATAATATAGCTGTGCTATATTAACTTATACAATAACAAACATAGAGGGCAATATGTTAAACACAACACAAGTAAAAGAACTAGTTAAACAACGCTTTGGTGGAAGTATTAAACAAGTATACTTAAACAAATGCTACAGCAATAAACAAGAACTAGCAGACAAACGCAACATGGCTTTTGCTGTAGATGGAGACGTGTACAAAGGCGTAGACTTAACTGCACTTGCACAAGAGATAGGATGCAAACGTGTTAAGCTACACACAGCATTTTTAAGAGGCTTTGCAGATGGCTGTTGGTTACGCTTACAGCATGTAAACTATAACAAGTAATTGTGTAGCATAGTGTAGTATGTGCTTTAGTGTGCATACTACACGCCCCCACTAGGCCCCGGTGTAAGGGGTTAATGCTTTAACGCTTGTAGGCTAATAGGCTTAGGTCCGATGGTGTAGGAGGCTAGGTGGTGTACAGATAACGGCACATGCGTTACGGCGAGGTTTGTGCTAACAGCATAATAAATTTTAGTCAAAAAAATAACAGCACACGTTTCCGTATGCTGTCTTTTTGTACTTTTTGTTAGTTACTTAAATAAACGTAATTTTCTAACAGTACTTTTTGCATTGCTGTATTTTCAACAACAAATTCATACAAACTACGTTCATCGTAGTATGTTATGTTGTTAGCAAAAACTTCCATAACACTTTGTATGCTAACGTAATCGTTAGTTTCGTTTTCGCAATATAACATTTGTAGTTGTGCAAAAATGTTAGCACTATTAATAAAGTAACTTGCACTTGTGCAGTCTGCTTCCATTACTTGCAAGCTGTTGTAGCAATTTTGTATTACTGCGTATAATGTTTCCATATGTACGCTATCTTGTTTAGTGCTTGTTTTTACTGTTATTGTTTTTAATTGTTGCATATGTAGCCCTCCGTATGCATTTGTTATTGTTTTAATATAGCACACTTGCAAATAAATTGCAAGTGTTTTTTTAGTTTTTTTTAGTTGTTAAGCAACTGTTTAACAAGTGCATTGTTAACAATAAAGTTTTTAGTTTTTTGCATAACTGTACTTTGCAAACTGTTAAATGCTTGCAACTGTTGTGCGTTTGCATTGCGTATAATTTTACTACTATTAACTGTATATTGCAAATGTGCTTTATTATTTTTATGCACAAAAATTGTGTTTGTAGTTGTGCATAGTGTAGCTGTAAGTTTTTTAGTAAGTGCTTTTTGTGTTAACATATATAAACTTCCGTTTTGTTATTGTATAAGTGATAGTAGCACACTATTTTCCAAAATGCAAGTAAAATAAACTTAACATGTTAACTACCGGTCTCGATATTTTTCTGGGGTCAGACCAGGTCGTTCGTTCATCTGAGGTCACCCCTGGTAGGAGATACTTAACATGTTAATTAAAAAAATAAAATAATGCTTGCATTATGTTTAAAACTGTGCTACATTAACTTATACAATAACAAATAGCAAAGTAGTAATATATGCAAAAAATACAAAATACACAATTTACAATTAGTACTAATAAAATGTTTAACAATAGTATTTTTATAAAAACTAATACAAAAAATAATTTAACTTATATGTGTAGTAGTATGCAAAAAGTTGCATTGTGTTTACAAGCACACAATTTAAAAAATGCAACTGTTAAATTTGCAAGTAACTTTTTAATTAATAAAAATGCTGTGCAAACTAATTTAGCACACGCAACTTATATACGCATTGCTAACGCATAACAGTTATGCAAAAAATGCACTTGCAATTTATTTGCAAGTGTGTTACATTAATAAAATAACAATAGTAAAACGAGGGTAGCACATATGCAAAAAACAAAAGTAAGTTTAAACAAAAGCATTGCAAATTTAACTGCAAATATATTAAGCAATACTGCAAATTTTGTAATGCAAGAAAGTACAAAAAATAGTTGTAAAAGCATTTACAAAAATTTTAAATTTAACAGTACAACAAAAAGCAAAAGCGGAAATGAAACGCACTTTACTGCACAAATGTATAATAATTATTACTGCGGGCGTTTGTGTATGCTAACATTTAAAAATAATGCGTTTGTTAGTATGTACACACTAGATTAAAATGTGTAGCAAAAACAAGCACTTAGCAATTAATTTGCTAAGTGTTTGAAAACATTGGATCTTTTTTTTAAAAAAGAGGTTGACAAACAAGACAATCTTTGCTATAGTAAGATATAGTTAGAAACAAACGGAGGGCTCCAATGATTAAGATTTTCAATTCAGCATACGGACGTAATTCAGAAGCACGTGAGATTCCACTTTCTGAAGTCAACATTGTAACACAAGAGATCAACTGTTACACCTCACAGCCATACATCTTGTTCGAACACAAAGACTTTCCACTAGGTGCTTTGATGGCTACCTTCGATGGTGCCTATTGGCAATGTGATATGGATTAAATTAGGGGTTGACATTCGGATTAAAAGAATGTATACTGTAAGTATAACAATTAGAAAGTAGGGCAAATGAGCAAAACAAAAAATTGGATTATGGACATAGAGGAAAAACTTTGGGACAATGTTGCAAAGGAAATTCCTAACTGCGAACACGAAACAGAGGCGCAGGCTAAGGCAATTAAACTTGCAGACGAAACAGGACTGCTAGGAAACTACATTGAGGTTGAACAGTTAGAAGAAGCTGTGAACGAAATGTGGAACGAGTTTTGGGCAAAGTTTAATTAAATTAGGGGTTGACTTCCGGATAGCTTGATGCTATACTGTAAGTATAATAATTAGAAAGAGGGCAAAATGAAAACAATTATAAACACGATCGCAGGATTTTTAATAGCAGGCGGACTGATAGCAATGGCTGGCAGTGCAAACGACTGTGACGGCAAGTGCATGGAGCAGGCTAACACACTAGGCGAGATGCTTATGGTGGCTGGCATAGGTGTAACGATGATGGCATTCGGTGCTATGATTTTGTTAAGCAACAGAGCGGAGGGTTAATAATGTATATGAAGATGGCAAGCAATTCTAGAGACAAAGCTCTAGAGATGGTAGAAGAAGGCAGGGTCTCAGCAGAGGATATGCTGACTATGGCGCTGAAGTATATGTCTACAGACGATGTAGAGGATATGCTAGACACTAATGAATTATCGGAAAGATTCGATAATTAGGGGTTGACATTCGAATCGTTCGGATGTATACTGTAAGAACAATTAAACAATAACGCCTAGGAGGGCTTCTAATATGGCAACATCAAAAACTTTTAATACTGCTGGTACTTCAACTCACAATGGTGTGACGAAGGTCAGATTCGCTAACGACTACATTGGTAGGTTCAAGATCCTACACAAGAACGGTCATGAGAACATCGAGCTTGTAGAACTAGGTCAGGACTTGACCAAGGCGCAGGTATGTCAGGTGCTTATGGCTCATGCGAAGTTTCAGAGCGATGCTCAACAGGATGCGATTTACGAATTCGTCTTAAGGAACTGTAACGAAATCAAAGCGGAGATCGAGGCACAACTAGAGACAGCTTAGGCTGTCCTGGACTTTGGAGATACTGCCCTTAGCTCAGCTGGATAGAGCAACAGCCTTCTAAGCTGTGGGTCGCAAGTTCGAATCTTGCAGGGCAGGCCAAAGTTTTTTCCAAAAGGGGTTGCATTCAGTTTCATAAGGTGCTATAGTATAAACACAATAAGAAAACAGAGAGGGCATAAATGAAAAGACAATATATCAAAATCGGAACCAAGGTCGATACTAAATGGGGTGAGGCTAAGGTTACAGGGATTGAACTGTGCAAGGCTGGTGAGAAATACGGCATAGGCATGGAGAAGATCTGGGCAGAACACAAGGATGATTCCGTGTTTGATCTAGACAACGGACATTGGGCATACGGATATCAAATAAATCTAAATTAGGGGTTGACTTTAGGTTTGAAAGATCGTATACTGTATATAATAAGAAATTAACTTAATGAGGGCAAAAAATATGTTTATAGTTACTACACAAGGTTTAGAGAATTACGGTGCACACGCTGAGAGCGGTAAGTTTGCTGATGGGCAGAACTACTGGAAGTTCAAGAGCGGGTCTACTTACCTAGTTGAGGACCTAGACAGGGCACAGGATGCAATGGCATTCGTAGCGGCCTTGACTATGGACAACGGCATTGGATGGAAAGAGTATCCATGTCATATCCAAACTGTAACGGAGTGGGCAAGTGAACTGCCAGACGATGCAGGTGAGATGCAGTCCAGCAGGGACTACTACCTCAGCCAAGTGATTAGGGTTAGCCCTAACAATCCGAAAGACTTCTCCAAAAGGGGAATAACAGAAGGAGAGGTGGCATGATGGTAGAGTTTGCAGACAAGATGGACATCGTGCAAGGTCTCCTTGCAATGGGGTTCACGATAGGTCTTGTGGTAGTGGTGATAGTAGCCGCGGCACGGATTGGTTGGAAGTTGGCTCCTTGGATGCTGGGTGTGGGATTAATAGCTTGGTTACTTTTTTAACCAAAAGAGGTTGACTTTAGATACAGTTGAAAGTATACTGTATAAACAATAAGAAATTAAATAACTGAAAGAGGGCAATATGAAGAAAATCAAAATAATAAGCGGTACTTACAAGATCCGAGGCAAAGACGTCGACCTAGCTGGTATGGTGTTTCCGATGACTGAGGGTTTCAAAGTAGGAGCCAAAGGTGGCTACGTAACAGTAGATGGTAAGAGCATTGCAGGGTTCCCAGACAGGAACATCAAGATCGCATGTGATGGCGAACATGCATATGAAGCTGTTGATGCAAGTACTAAGACATCAGTGCGTGAAGAGACCGACGAAGAGACTGTTGATCGATTGCGTGAACGTTTCGAGATGCTAGAAGACATGACCAAGGCAACTAAGAAGGGTGATGTACGTGCAATGATCGTATCAGGTCCTCCAGGTGTAGGTAAGTCACATGGTGTTGAGAAAGTGCTGGGCAAGCATGATTTGATTGCTACACTAGGTGAGAGAGCTCCCAAGTATGAAGTTGTCAAAGGTGCTATGTCAGCAATAGGTTTATATTGCAAGCTGTACAAGATGGCAGACAAAGATAATGTTATCGTGTTTGATGACTGTGACAGCATCTTCAGCGATGAGTTGAGCTTGAACATTTTAAAAGCCGCACTGGACAGCAAGAAGAACAGACGTATCCATTGGAACACTGATTCATTCAAGTTGCGTAACGAAGGTGTGCCAGATAGCTTTGAGTTCAAAGGCAGTGCTATCTTTATTACCAACATCAAGTTCGACAACGTTAAGAGCAAGAAGATGAGAGATCACCTGGAAGCACTTGAGTCACGTTGTCACTACATTGACCTAGCTATCGACACAGACAGAGAGAAGCTGTTGCGAATCAAGCAGATCACCAATGATGGTATGTTGAATGAGTACAAGTTAACAGAAGAAACAGTGCAAGAGATTGTGGACTTCTGCGATATTAATAAGAAGAGATTACGAGAGCTGAGTCTAAGAACAGTTCTTAAAGTAGCCGACTTAGCCAAAGCCTTTCCAGACAAATGGGAAGCGATGGCTGAGAACACTGTGATGCGTCGAGGCTAACTCCGCCACAGTGTTCTAGGAAGTAAACGTATGCCCTCACGCTTTACTTCCTACTTCGAACCCAGTAGTATGTGCCCTCGTACTACTGGGTTCCCTTATCTAGTACACACAAAATAAACCTGAGTATTCCCCACCAAAAGAGGTTGACCTTTGGTTCATATGAGTCTATAATACATAGTATATTAAATAAAAAAGAGGGCAAAATATATGAGTTACATGATTGATAAATGGAACGCAGGCGAAGTTAAACAACAGAACGGAGCATGCGGTTGGTTAATGGCAGACGGAGAGTTTCGTCCGCTTATGAGCGATGCTATGCAAGAGCTTAAGGATGCAGGCCTAGTAGATCAAACTACTGTAACAAGAACAGCAGTTGCACGTGATGTACACACTACAGCATTCCTTAAAGAGTATCGTGCGGCACAGCTGAATAGATCAGCAGAGCAGATACGTGAAGAACGTTGGGAAGCAAGAGCGGCTTATGGTGCAGGTGAAACTGTAGTAAACATCGTAACAGGGGAGCGTTATACAACCTAGTGTTGTGTAACTTAGGGGTTGACTTCTCCTAATAAAGAAGCTATTATCTATATATAAACTTAACAAGAGGGCTATACAATATGACAAACTTACTAAACATTGATGCTAACACAGTAGCAACACAAGCAAACAACGCGGCTAACATTGCTAAGGACGCTTACTTAACTAAGTGGAAAGAAGCAACAGGAGGCAACGAATACGGTGAGCCTATGTACTGTGGCTTTGGTTGGGTACAGTGTACACCCGAGCACAAGGGCAACACTACGCTGGGCAAGCAGGAGCGTAGAGTGCTAGAGGCTATGGGCTTTAAGAAGGACTGGACAGGCAAGAGCTACCAGTTGTGGAACGCAGGAGGCTATGCAGGACAGAGCATGGACGTTAAAGAAGCCGCTTGTGATGCGTATGCGAGTGTGCTTAACAGCTACGGTGTAAAGGCACATGCTTGTAGCAGAGCAGACTAACAGCAAGAATTAATAAACGAGATGAGAGGCAAGCAGAAATGTTTGCCTTTTTTCTTGACCGAGGCTTAATAAAAAAAATAATTTTCGAAGGTCGGGGCGTAATAAGCAAAAAAACAAACTAGCTAAATTTGAGCTTAGTGGTGTCAAATCACCACCTCACTTCTGTAAGTACTTCATAGTAATTTTTTACGCGGCAATTTTTTTAGGGCTGTAGAACCCATTTCGGGCTAACCAACAATCTACACTCTCTCTAACCAACACATGACTACTTGCTTATAGTCCATGTAAAGTTATGTCCATCAGGATACAGTCCCTGTAGTCCACAGTCGTGTTGTACATATTCGTCCCAGTCATAAAACAGTTCTGCACAGTATGTACACTCACAGAAACCCATGTTACGAAAGAACTCACGCTTGATATCGTTATCGTCTACAGTCATAGTCTAACGCATTTGATCTAGCATGTGTGGATAGTTGGTTAGAAACTCTTGCGGCTTAACAGGATCACAACCCACTGCTAGTAGTACATCAACACCTTTGCGTGTAAGCCACATGTCACCTTCTTTGTTTGTTTCTAAATAACCTTTGTCAAAGTAAGGCTGTAGTTGCACTAGTGCATCTTTGTGTGTTTTATCCCAATGTCCGCTCTTTGCTTTTATAATACGATTATAGTCTTCGTACTTTAGCTCTATATCTTCTTTGTGCATAACGCCTCCTCTTTAGTGTATTTAACAGTGACGCTAGTCTGCTGTTACAGTTACGGCACATCTACTCATACACTAGTAGCAGTTAGCTACAGTATGTACACACTACTAACACTATACTAACAGTTGTTGCCAAGAGGCTAGATCACCGCTTCCGATTTTTCTGCGAAACTACTTCGTAGCTTACGTGATCTGCGTTTACCGCTTCGCGGCTTTGTTCTCGATGTGTGGTGCGTATACGTGTATTAAATAGGTGTTTAACAGGTGCTATTTGCTTAGGTAGTACAATGTATAGCTTTTTGCCTTAAGTGCAGTTTAAGAGCCATATAGGCGTGTTTTTCATGTGTTTAAGATGTCTGTCGTGGTGGGGGATTTAAACGGAGGCTTTTAATAATTTCTGCTCTTTGTTGGTCTGTATAGCGAGTCCACTGTTGTATCTGTTCAACAGTTCTGCCACAGCCTGTGCATATGCTGTTGTTGATTATGCATATGCTTTGGCAGGGGCTGTCCACGTTTAAAAAACTATCTTGTAACTGATTTCAAACGTTCTACCAGATTGGTTGTATCCGTCTGGTTGTTCGTACTGTTCATCTAGTATGTTGCGTACACTAGCTGTTACTGGTCCAACTTGATGATGTAGGTCTACTGTGTTTACTGCACTCATATCTTTTCTAGCATATGTGCTTGCATCTAGATCTACATGTTTACCGTTGTAGTTGTGTACTATTGTTGTAGAGTATTTGTCAGTGGTCTTAGCAAGTGTTTGGCTTAGTGTCCACTTGGGTCTACGCAGTAGTGTTGTGTCATTTGCATCTTCTGCATGACTCCAATGTGCGCCTAGGTTGTGTGTCCATTCATCTGTTAGTGCGTAGTTGTAGTTGGCTTCTACACCTTGTCTTGTGCTGACGCCTGTTACATTAGTGTATGAACTGTTTGCATATGTTATTGTGTTGTCTATATCAGTTGTATAGTACACAACATCTAATGCTCCCAGTGTAACACCTAGGTCAACAGTCTCGCCTCGTTCTACATCTAAACTAGGATTACCTTTGTAGCCAAAGTTGTCTGCACCGTACTTCTCGTATAGCGTAGGTGTTCTAACACTGTTGCTCCAATTTGATCTAAGTTTTAAATTGTCGTTTACTGTGTATGCACCACCAAAACGTAGTGTGGTATAATCATCATAGTCTTCAAGTGTGTCTTGTCTTATGCCTGAGCTTATGATTAAATTATTACTAGCTCGCCAATTTGAGTTTAGAAAGTATGCTGTGTTGTATTCCCAAGCATCTACACTTGAGTTATAACTTCCTCTGTTGTTAAACTCTGCACTCTTGTGTTCATACTCTATGCCAGGAACAAGATCCATTGTGTCAAGTACAAATGTATGTGTAGCTAGTATGTTGTGTCTATCACTGTTGTACTGATCTATTTCTGTTCCGTTTGTATATGTTCTATCGTATGTACTATACCCATATGCAACACTAGTGTTGTTGATGTCGTAGTGCATTTGATAGATGTTTGAATTGTTATCGGCTGTGTAATCCAGATCATCTTGTGTAGTATCTAAATCACTGTTGTTGCGATTGAGCATGATGTTAGTTTTTAATCGTGCATTGTTATCTAATATAGTCAGTGTGTTTACACTTATACTGTTTGCGTTGTATCCATCTGCTTCTGAACCACTAGGTACAACACTAATACCATCTGACTGTTTGCCATCTACCATTAGCCCTAGAGTTGTATTGTTGATTGTGGTGTGTGTTTTTAGATTAAATTTTTGTGAGTCATGTGATCCAATGCCAACAGTTAGACTATTTTCATATACGTTACCTGTTATAAAGTTCACCACACCACCTATTGAGTTAGGTCCTACTAGTGCTCCGCTTGGGTTTTTAATTATTTCTATACCTGTTACAGTACCCATAAAGTTATTACCAAAGTCATGTAGTCCGTTGGTTGTACTAGCATCACCTATAGGTAATCCGTTCATAGTTACCAGTGTGTGATTACTATCACCGCCACGCATAAACAAACTTACATTTTGTCCTGTAGGTCCGCTTTGCACTAGAGATAGTCCTGTTACTGTGTTTACTGCTTGAACAAAGTCTGTACTGTTGGTTGATGATATTTGATAAGAATCAACATAGTCATATGTTGTGGTTGCTGTTGTAGCATCTGTGTTGCTACGCATCATATAGATTGTTATTTCTAGATCAGCTTTAGCTGGAAATGCTATTAATACGAATAGTAACGATAGTAATATTTTATACATAAGTCTCCTAGTAGAACACATATCAAAGTGCTTACTAAAAGATTAAAATCAAAAGGTATTGCTTGGATATATGTTTGAAGTAGATTCCCACCGTACATGTGCCATACAGCATAGTTCACTACTATGTGCCACACAAACACTCCTGTAAATGTAGCAGTTATTGGTTTAAGATATTTTCCTAGCAAGCAAAACAATATTGTACATGCATACACAGGAAACATTAAAGAATGAAATCCAATAAAAAAATCCTTTGTCAACATCATTAACAAAGGAATCAGCAGTTGTAAGTATCTATTACTGGTCACATGAGGCAATAGGATTGCAACTGCGAATATTGGTGTTATGTTCATTTGTTATATTTTATACTATTTTGAGTCTTATGTCAACCTATTTTGGAATAGTATTTCCAGGTTGTTTCGCCATTTCAATCAGCTGTGGACACAATCCTGGGTGTGTTAGTTTGTCTCTGTGTGTGAGCATACCACGATCAAATCCTGATTCAAGATCCAAAGGTTTACCTTCATCTAGACTCACTACTAGTTTACGTGCAAACACTGAATGATTTGCTTGTGTCATGTGATTGGCTCTAGTATCAATTGATTGATTGTACCACAGTCTCATTTCATTTTGATTAGCAAATTCTCCATCACATACACTAAAGGTCATGTTGCCCTGCACAGGTATAAGGTCAGTAAAGCTCATGTTGCTAATGAAACTTGGAATTACTATTAGTCTTAGTTCGCCTTCAATAGTCTGTACACGTATGCTGTCAATCATATGTTCCATACGCAGTTGATCAATATCATCACGCTGTAGGTGTAACCAGTAGTCCATAATAGCACGATACTTCTCTGGCTCTGACTCCTCAAGTTCTTTTGCATCTTGTGTGTCAGTTATACTAGCAAGGTTACTTAGATAAGGTCTATCTTCAAAGAACCATTGACGAGTACTTTCTGTAGTAAAGAACACAACAATGTCTCCGGGCTTTTGTTCATCGTTACGCAACTGCATAGCACTCCATTCATTTGATGAGCCAGCACATGCTTGGTTAACAACTCTGTCTACATCTAACATAACAGCCGCTTGTCTTTGCCAACCCCAATCAACCTTCCAGTCAACTGCGAAACTGTCTCCGTATATCCATAATGTTCTACCGTTTTGTTTTCTATCCAAAGTCTATCTCCGCTGACACAGTGTCCATGCCTTGTTCTTTACACTTGGCAATCCATTCGCCTGTGTCTGATATAATGCCACTTGGTGCTTGTGTGTGTTGTACTACTACACCGTTCATGTCTGTACATGCACTACTTACCACAACATGCATGTTATAGCTCTTGGCCATAATGCGTAGCATGCTTTCGTGGAAGTTGTACACTATCTCATCTCTTACATCCATTGTACAGTTAGCACTTACAAACACAATGTTACAGCCCATCTCTCTTAGTGTACGCCAATAGTATGGGTTACCATTTGGACTTGCTAGAGGGTATGCCCAAGCATCGTTACACACAAGAGCTCCTGCTCGAACGTTGGGTGCTAGGTCAATTGTTTCTAGTTTAACTCCGGGTACATAGAAATGATACTCGCCCATAAACTCTGGCCCATGTGTTAGTAACTGTTTAGCATAGTACTTTTGAAAGTTACCCTCTTTGTAAAAACGTATTTCATTATAGGGTAGCTTGTCTTGTTCAATATGTCCTGTGCCTAGTGCTAGGTTGCGTCTATTCTCTTTCAAATAGTTTTCTAGTTTAAGTACATAGTCGTTGTATTCATCTTTTGTTTCTTGTGTACAGTTGTGTACAGGACCTTCGCAATAACCACTGAGGCTACCTTCGGGTGTTAGTACCCAATCTGAATCTTTGGTATTCTCTAGTACATCATATATGCACTCATAGTTTTCTTTTACTTGTTTGAATACAGGTTGTTGGCTAGCTGTAAATATCATTTTTTATTCATAACCTGCTGGGGCATCTTTTTGTAATACTTACTGTCAACAACATATTCAATATTTTCTTTGTCTTGTGCAGAACCTTCTGCTTGAGTTAGAGTATACTTTGCAAAATCTTTACACCATTGTTCGTTAGTGTTAAGGCATTCTACAGGGTAAATGTTACCACCCCATTCTTTTGCATCGTTAACTAACTCATGACCTAGTTCGTCTGTTGTTTCTAAACAATCAGCTACAAAGCTAGGAGAGTATATTACAATTTCTTTTTTGCCTTTGTTTATTAAATCTTCAACTACTTCTTCGGTATAAGGAGTAATCCATTCCTCAGAACCAAAACGACTTTGAAAACTCATTGTGCATTGTTGTGGTTTAATATTTTTTAACTTGTTTGTAATTAAACAAAATGTTTCATAGCAATGTCTATAGTAATCATCACCTTTACTTACAACTCTACGTTTTTGCATTCCGTGGAAAGTAATAACCAATGTATCAATTTTCTTCCCTTGCTTTTTAAGTTCTTTAAGTTTTGCATCAACTTGTCTTACACTGTTATCTATGAATGCATGTGTTCTATGAAAGTTAGTAATTACTTCAAAGGTTGGAATCTTTACTCGCTTGGATAGTTCTTTAGCCAATGCATCAATTCCTGAAGCTATGGTGCTTTCTGAATACTGTGGAAACATTGGTATGACTAATAGTTTTGTTGCGCCTATATTATTTTTAAGATCATTTTCCCAATCATCATATACTTCATTTACAAAAGGCGGAGACAAAAGAAAAGCATGATTAACTTCAACATGTCCTTTAGGATCAATCTTTTTTAATTCTTTACTTACGTTGTTTGTAAAATCTCTTGTGTTAGTAATTAATGGAAAACTTTTGCCGTCCCAAATTCTTTCATATAGTTTTGCAGACTTCTTAGGACGAAAGGGTAAAACAAAACAATTAAGAATTATCTTCCAAAGCCAAGGATTAAGATCTACTACTCGAGGATCTCCAAGAAACTCACGTAAATATTTTCTTAATGCTTTTGCTGTAGGTGCTGTTGGCGAGCCTAGTTGTACAAAAACTACTTTGGTTTTTCTTTTAGGATGTTTGTATATCATTTGAACTTCTTCTTTTTGTGAAACATTCTAGCATAAGCATTGCCCAACCAAAACTTTAAGCCTGTGTCTCTGTTGTCCGAAGCTGGGTCATATTCAACTTCCATATCCCAGTCTTCACGTTTGAAAGGTATTACTTGTACTAGTGGGGCTCCTGGTTCAATTAGCACACGGTCTTTGTGTACTTGTCCAGGCCAGTTGTTCCAAGGTACGTCAATTACATCTGTATCAACAATAGCAGGAAACACAGTAAAGCGATCTTCCATATTATAAAACGGTTGCATAATAAGACATGAATAACCCGGGGGTGTTTCTATACGCCATGGTACACTAAAGGTTACATAGTCTTGCTTCTCACCTTTGTGTGCTACAGGGCATTGTGAATAGTCATGTCCTTCTTGTGGGTCTTGTCTTTCCCATGCCATTGGATACCTACGCATAAACTTTTTAACGTCAGGGTGTCCTTCTTTATCAGCACGTACTATCTCTTGTTCAACAGGGTTATAAATCATATAGCCTGCTGTGATTAGATCATACACAGGCATACACTTTTTAATAGTGGGCCAACTGTTGTGAGCTTCACCTAACCAACCCCCTAGGTTATTATACCAATCGGGTCTTGCCTTACTCATAGGAGTAGGTGGAAAGTATTTCTCTACGTGTGGGTCACCTGTGATAAATTTAATCTTCATTTAAATAAATTCCAATACAACAACATATGCTCCGTATCCAAACAGTGTCCATACTGGAATACAAATAACCATGTTAGGGTCATGTAAAAACTTAATTACTTTTTTCATATTATTAAACTCCGTGTTTCTAAACCATATAGGTAAGTTAAGCATTATGTAGAAAACTATAACAATCGATGCTAACCCTAGTCCTAATATTATGCCAGTGCTCATTACTCATCACTTCCGAGATTGTTAATGAAAGATCTAAGTTTAGTTGAATCAACATCTGCTTTAGTGTTCTTAACTGTTTCACCATCACTTGGATTTGCATTTGGATCTTGTGTGTTTTGCCGTTTTAAATTACTTACAATACTGTTTGTGTTTTGACTGCCACTTGTATAACCACTAGTGTTTCCACTATCATCGTCATCATCACAGTCACTAATACGTAGTGTGTCTAAGTCAAATTCTAGATCAATCTTTTGTCCTACGCCACCACTGTTACGTGTCTTCATTAGCTGTAATTGATAGCGTCCACGTTCACGCATTGCTCTACTTGTAAATATACCAAACACGTTATCTGCAGTTTGTATCTTACTAAGTCCACCACTAATGTGCGAGTGATCAAATTCTATTTCTTCTACAGCACCTCTGTTCAACTGTGCCGCTGTAACAAATACTGTGTTTAATTCCATTGCTAGGTTACGTAGTTCTTCACTTACATACTTGTCTTTAATAAACAAGTTCTCAGCACTTACCTTTGTGCTTGCTGGCATCAATAAATCTAAGTAGTCAATTAATAATACGTCTACTCTTTTGCCTGTTTTAATCTCGTACTCTTTAATGTAACTACGTACATCATTTGCTGTCTTACCACTAGGCATATACTTGACTTGGAATGCACCTGACTTCTTACCAATCATCTTAACTTTCATCTCAACATCATCAATATTCTTAAACACATCACGACTTGGAATGCCTGTTACCATACTATCAACACGCATACTAACTAATGCTTCACTAAGTTCTAGTGTCAAGTAAATTACGTTAAGACCTTTCTCAGCCATGTTAACACCAATGTTTGCCAAGAACAAACTCTTACCTGCACCTGAACCACCTGCAAAGATGTTTAGCTCTCCTCTATTGAATCCACCAAACAGTTTCTTATCAATAGCGTTCCAACCTGTGCTTACTTGTCCATTACTACTCTTAATGCCTTCTAGTCTTGCTCTAGGATCAGCAAAGTAGTTTGTACCTAAATCTTTTTGTAAACCAATCTGTACAGCTTTTTTTACTATGTCTTCACATGCACCATACTCACCTTTTTCAAGTAAGTCAGCACTCTTAAGGATTGCGGCCTCTAGTGCTTTGTGTTTACTAAACGTTTCAAACTCTGCTAGTAACCAATCATAATGACTTTCATTTAGTTCACCTGTATGCTTTAGTAGATTTGGCCCTTGTAGGTCAGCCGCCGCATTAATCATATCAAGTGTAGGAAGTGTATTAAATTCTGTAACGTAGTTACCCAAAAACTCTGCCGCTGGCTTTAGTCGTCTATCAAAGCTACCTGGATCAAATACAGCCTGACAACGTACAAAACTTTCTGCATCTTGTAACATCATTTCTAGATATACTTTTTGTATATCATATCCGTAGTCTGTATTCTGTCTAGTGTCGCTCATAAATTACCTTTTCTAATTCCTTCAGTATCTCTGTATAATCTAACACAGCCTTTAGTTTTTCTTCTTGCGTTGTATCACCGTTTACAATGTCCATCATTTTTGGAAACTCTTCTGTGAGTCTCTTGTTTATTATAGCTTCTAATGCCATTGGTTGTCAAGTTCTATTTTGGTTTTTGTTTTAGCTAATACAGCACCTATACACGATCCAGGGTCTCCTGGATTTTGTGGCACATGTATATTAGTCCATTTAGACCTAATTAAGTCAACTGCTTGTTTATTTAATGCTCCGCCTCCAGCTAGTGCTAGATTCTTACTACCTGTTTTATTCTTAGCCCATTGTGTAACATGCTTAACAGCAAGTTCGTACACCCTTTGTACTGCCGCCGCTAAGTCGTTTAGTTGTTGCTCAGATGTAATATCATCAGCCCACCACATACAACCTCTGTGTAAGTTCTCTCTACATTTGATGTAAGGTTCGTTTGCACATACTTCTAATAGCTCGCTCATAATACGCTTACTGTATATTTTATAGTTTCCTTTGCTTGCCATTTGGCCAACTAGGTATTCATCACGATTAGGTACCAGTCCAAGGCGTTGTGTCATTGCACTATAGAATAATCCTAAACTGTGTGGATACCCTTGCGAGTGTATCTTCTTTAGTTTGTTGTTCTTACCGTGCCATACTGTTAGTGTTTCAAACTCTCCAATACTATCTAAACACACTACTGCACAATTATCATGTGGTTGTGTGTAATAAGCATATGCCGCATGACTTAAATGGTGTTGTGTATATTCTATCTTACAAGATATATCCCATTGTTTGAGATAGGCTCTAATATCGTTTTCTTTATACAGCCAACCTTGTCCAGCCCACAACTGTCTAGCTGTTTTAAGCAACGGACGTTCGTACCAAATGACTTTATCTGGACGAGGCAGTCCTTGTGTAACAGTAACATGTTGCAACATCTCCCAATTAAAATCAGGATCATTAGGTACTCCACTAAAGTCTTTTGATAGTCCTGCCCATAATAATTTTGTTCTCGATTGACTAGATAAGCCGCTAATCTTTGTTTCAAAAACTGCTAAACTAGCATCGTGGCTGTTACCAACCATACCCCAAGTAATCATTTATATTTTTTCCATAGTTTATGTAATACGTAAAACCATACACCATTTATGCAAGGTTCAACCAGTGCTACTGCTCCGGCCTCCCATATGCTTGCGCCAGTCATCCAATAAACAACATTCATTGCTATTACAACATGGCCGCAAGTATAAATTAATGCTAAAGCAATACTTTCATCCATGTTGTGTTTGAAAACATTAACTATTCCTTTAGTAAATTCAGTCATCAATTTTTGGCTCTCCTTACTTGTAGATAAAAGGATCTCTCTTTTTAAGTTCTTCTATTTTCTTTTTTAATGCCTTCTTACGTTTGTAATCAGCAATTAATCTTTTAATCCACTTAACCATTTTTTACTCCGTAGTCTAATTTTAAGTTCGTTAGACTCTGCGTTATTAACAATACTATACAATGTATATAGTCTACCATACTTTGCAACAGCATCACCAATGTCATTAATGTCGTCAGTCCACTCTGGTAAACTAACTGACCATCCAAGCTCTATTGCTTGATCTATTAACTTAGCACCTGCTTGATCTCTATCAGGTACTACAATAATTTGTTTGCCTACTCTATTAATTAGCATGGCTTGTTGGTCTTTTACTTCTGATCCGAGAAGTGCTACACCATCAATGTGTATAGCATCCATAGGACCTTCACATACTATACAAAATACTTTGTTATGTCCTTGCTCATCTAATCCATATACAAAGCCGGGTTGTTGTTCACTCATGTACTTAGGTTGTTTATCAGCTTGTACTGTTCTAGCAGTCCAGCCTACAATACGTTTTTCATATAAGAATGGGATAATAAGTCTATCACGATATCCTAAACTAGGTGACCAATAGTAATCAGTGTCATCTAAGTTAAGTCCTCGTGTTGACATGTATTCAAGTATTGCTAAACTATACTTGTTAAATTCTGTTATGTCTGCAATCTTAATAGCATCATCTGGTAGTGGCACAGTTTTAAATGTTGGTAGTTCTACTAACTGCTGTGTTGTTTGTATACCTTCGTTCTCTTGCATAACAGTAAGTGCAAGTTTATTAATAGTATCATCAGGTGCATTAAGCCATTGTAGTAGTCTACGCATTTTACCACTTAGGTTACGCCCTGGTTGCCAACTACATTTGAAACCACAATTAAAACAGTGATAGCTTACACCTTCGTCACCGTTAGATATTAATCCACCACGTTGTCTTTTATCTGCACTATCTCCGTTGTGTATACAACAAGGTGCATTAAACGAAGTCCAACCACTAGGAGTAGTCTTACGCTTTGGCGGCAAATACTGTGTTAATGTGTCAAAGACTATACTCATACTACATAGTATACTATCTTTAATACACTATGTCAAGTATTATTTTACCAATTTAAACAAAATAAATTCGTCAGCATGTTCTGGCTTTATTGTGATAGCAGGGTCACCCGATGGTGCTTGCTTACCTACATATGTCCATTTATATCCCTGTGCGATCTGTTCATTACTTCGTTCGATAAATTCTGCATTTGAATGTGAGGCCATAGCCAGAAAGATGACAGCAATTAGATTTTCCATTACTTGTACCCTTCTAGTTTCTAATTAAGATTTTATCTATGCTTCCTACATTACCAGAGTCGTTTGTTTTTACAAAACGTAAATTACTAAACACTCCGTTGAAGTTCACATAGTGAGGAGTTGTTGGAGTTGATAACGTTTCCGTTGTAATATCAAACCAACTAGTGCTGGTATTGTCACCTAAAGTACCTTGTACTTTTACTGTGCCAGCAAATCCTGTTGAGTATATAGCCGCAGTGTGTAGAGCTTCGTTGCTGTTAATATGTGGTTCAGCATCTACTACTGTGCTAGTATCATCTAAAAATGTTGATACTGACTTACTATCAATAGCACCTGGGAAAGCAGAGCCTATTAATTCAATTGTACCTGATGGTCCAAATTGTGAATCAGCATATGTTAGTGTGTTAGTAGCATCAGCTGTTTTATTAAGGTATACAACATAACTCATATACTGTCCATCAATATTCAATGTATCAGCATCTGTAATATTGATTGTAAACTGTCCTTTGTAGTTTGGGGTACTAGTTTCCTTAATAGTTCCTGTGTAACGCTTGAGCATTACTTTATCTTCTGTAAACACTTCTACATACGGTATGTATGTATTAAGTATTGATACAGGTTTATGGTCGCTGTTCTTAATTGTAAAGGTAATAACATTGTCTATCCCTTTAGTAACTTTTATATTATTCTGGTACACTTTCCTATACTCCACGTTGCCGGCAAAGCCATCTGAGACTACCACCGATTGATTAGTTGCTAAATATCTTGTAACTAGTTGCATAATTAATTTCCTAACACTAGTTGTATTTATTGGATTATGTTGAGAAAAGATATAGAAGAAAAATTTCCGTTTTTAAGCGTTGTTACGTATGGTGGCAACGAATATATAGGAATCATTAACAATCAAGATGCTTTTATAACAAGCATGTACATCTACACCAATCTGCGATCTGACGTTGATAAAGCTAAGTTTGTACAACTAGGCGAAGACTGGTGGTGGGAATCAAATAGAATGATTCCTATTAATATATTTTTAAACAAAGATATGGAGCAGTTTAAGTATATTATGATGACTATGAATAGCAAAGATGTTAAAGTAACCTTAGGGCCTACAGTTAATCTTAACAAGTTATCTGTAAAACGAGTGAAACGTAAAAGCGTACAGTTACTTAAAAAACCCTCTAAGTAATATTATTCTTATATTGTAGATAAGTGAAGTAATCAATTACTAGTAATTGTAGGAAGAATCCTGCTGGCGTAAGTATTGATCCAAATATTAAGATTGGAACTAGTAATGTCCAAAACATAATTCTCCAAAGATATGCTCCAACTAGTTCTCTTGGCCATGCCCATGTTATCCAAGGCCCTGGATCTTGTTTTGGTTTTTTGCGTCTAAAGTCTTCTACTTCCCAATTCAATGTTATGCTCCTTCGCAGATTAAATTCATATGTACAACTACTGCGGCCGCATAACTTACAGCATGTGCTTTCTTAAAGAAGTAACCTTCTTCTGGTTTAGCCCACACTTGTTCTGTAATAGTATTCCAATTGCTATCTTGTAGATGTCTCTTTGCTGGACGTATGATAGCCAATACAGCGGCCAGTTGTGGGATATTCTTTGGCTTTAGTTTTTTGATTAGTTCGTGATGTCCTGATACATGAAACACTAGATCGCAAAAGTCTTTTTCTTCTAACAGTTCCCATAACGGCTCCTTGTTCATTAAGTGTCGTAAGTGTTCTTCGTCTCTTACCTTATCGTATATGCTTACATTAAGAAAGTCTAATTTAAAATAACCTCTGTCTTCTGCTGTCTTGTAATCAACAGTACATAGGTTATCAACTGGATTGTGTGGACATTCTGTAACATACACTCCAGTGTTATGTTTTTTACCTGTATCTAATTTTGCCACACGATGTGTTAGCTTTTTAAGAGCAATCGTTCTATCAGCAAAATCGATATCAATATCAGGCATTTATACAGTCCAACTCTTTAATTGTTCTTTTGTAGGCTTCATAGGATCTACTTTTTCTATCTTGCCACCCTTTGCTAAAAACTTAGCCATACGTTCATCAAGTTGTTGTTGTAGTTCTTGTGGTGACGGAATCGTATAGTCTTTCTTATCTTTAGTATCTCTAATCATAGTTTTCTCCAACTGTTAGGTTGGCCTTCTTTAGGAGTTTGTCCAACGTACTCTTCTCCTGTTTCTTGATCAATTAGTTTCCACTTCATAGGCGCTCTTGTTTTTACTATAAGCTCAACTGGTTCATCAAGCTCATACACTGTAACTCCGTTCTTAAGTTTTCTTTGCTTCTGCATTTGCTACAGCTTCTCTCCATATCTTAGGTGAAACGTGTTCGTTCATGCTTATGCCATCTAAGTGATCCATCTCATGCATAAAGCAACGTGCTTGGTATCCATACAATTCATCTTCCCACTGTTTTCCATCTATAGATTTCCATTTAGCTTTAATACGTGCTGGACGAACAATGCTCAATGTTATATCTGGAAAACTTAAACAACCTTCAAACATTCCAACTTCTGGATGTTCTGTAACTACTTCATATGACGGATGTAATGCTAATACGTTTCTATCATAGTCGTTGTTTGCTTGATTGTTTTGAAATAGAAAACATCTTGCGTCCATTATACCTACTTGGTTTGCAGATAACCCAAGACCGCGATGCTTTATCATTACTGCAATCATTGCCTCTTTAAGTTCTACTGCATCATACTGTGGATTATCAAAATCCCATTCTTTAGTAACTGCTGTATCTAGTCTTTCGTCTGGTGCAATAATAAGTTCTAGTTCCATATTATTAATCTCCTATTGTTTATCTTTGTAAAAGTAGTCAACTACAAATACTCTTTTGTTTTGTCTTACTGGATATGATCCATGTAATACTGTGCTTTTTAATATTAGTACGTCACCTATATTAGGCTTGTAACATAAGTCATGTGTGTTACCTTCACCGTCATACAAGTATGCAAAAGTTGCTCCGTGAAATGATGTTGTATCTTCATCAGGTTCAGTTAAGTAACATACTGCACTAATCTTCTTTGCAGTTTGGTCACTGTGCCTATGTGCTTTCTGCCAACCACCTTTACGATACTCAACTGTCCACAATGCACACAACTCTGTTAACTCTATATTTAATCCTACTTTGTCTATTTTAGACTGCAAAAATGGCTTATACTTCCATTCATTTAAAAATGCTTGTGGATGAATATTCCACTGCTTACCTCTGTATGTACTAGTTTGATCACTTACATCTTCACGTGTTTCTGCTGGAAAAACTTTCTTATCCCAGTGATAATCAAACTCTTCACTATCATCATAGTGTGTTTCAATAATCCATTGATGTTCATTACCTAATAAATGTGTTTTCATAATTTACTTTCCCTAGCTACTTCTTTTACTACTTCAACATCGCTTGATGCTCTTCTGAAGCGTAATGCCCAATGTTTAGGTTCTATTACTTCATATACAAATCCTAATTGTTCATCACTAAATTTGCTTAACATTTCTTTTCCACTGTTACAGTTTAGTATAAGCCAAGGACTAACTTTACCGTCCTTAATATCTCTAGTAACTCTATTTAAACTTGCATACCTAAAGTAATCATTCCAAGGTGCTTCAGCTTCAGTAGCCCAATCCATCATAGTTTGTATTGACCTCTCAATAGCAGTTTCCATACTTTCTTTAAGTACTAGTTCTGTTGCATACTTTTCATACAATGCATCACGACACCAGTGGTCAAGTTTAACTCCTGAAGTAACAACATAGTCAATATACTTCTCTGGATATAAAGGACGTACATTGTTTACAAATGATCCAAACTTTACAAATGCATTGTAATAAGGACTTGCACAAAAGTCTTCATATGTTTTTTCTTTTTTAGTGCCTGCACTTATTGTATAAAAACGGGTAAATGCATAGTATCCTGTTTGTACACGTTTTTCATTTTTTTGTAATCTACGCCTTTTCTTCTCACACATATGTACAGCTAGAGTTTTTTCTCTTGTGAAAGAAGCTCCGCAGTATTCGCATTTGTATGGTTTAGATATTGACATCTTTTTTATCAGTTCCGTGGGCTTCTGCGTATTCCCGTAATTCTTTTTTTGTAGATATTCTAGCAAGTAATTCCACCTCATCTTGTTTCATATTAGGAAACATATTACTTAAAAACTTTGCGGCTTTAGAGTTGTCTCCAGTTTTCTTTTTATAACCAATCCATTCGTGATATGCAATCTTACCTGTGTTACCACTTAAACATAATAGTTGCCATAAAAGTTTTTTGTGCTTTTGTAATACAAAGAAACCTTTGTTGTAGTATTCATTTGTTTTGAATACAGCAAGTTCTTGCTTTTCTCTATCGCCCTTTACACTGCTAACATATCTGTTTAATAAGTAGAAACTTACTTGTTTGCGTTCTTCATCTGACAGTTCATCCCACACTGTTAATGCACCCATGTCAACTGCGGCTAATATATCTTTAATTGGAAGTTTATTCATAGTTTAATTATAGTACCTTTTACTAGTAAAGTCAAGCATTATTTTTGTAATTCCAAAGAAGAATATCTTCCTGTGTGTTTATTTCTACACCATTAAAATCTGTATGAAAACAACCAATTTTAAATCCATTTTTTAACCATCGCAACTGTTCTAGTTTTTCTACGGTCTCTTCAACAAATATATCTAAATGTAGATACATATCTAGTGCAACTTTAACATATCCATATATACCTAAATGCCAGTCACCGTAACCTGTCATACCTCTACCCATCCATAGTGCTTCGTCGCCGTTTCTAATTAACTTTACACTATCGGGTTTGTTTTGTTCTTCTTCACGCATGTCTGTATACAATGTTGTCACAGAATATTCATGCTTTAATTGTTCAGCTACTAAGTTAATCATGTCGGGCCTAATGTCAGGCATATCACCTTGTACGTTTACATAGTAATCATAATCTAATTGCTTTGCGGCCATTGCACATCTTTCTGTACCGTTACGTGCTTCTTCTGTAAGAATAAAACTAGGACATATTTCTGCAATCTCTAAACTGTCTGTAACAACATATGTGTCATAATCAGTTTGACTACATATATCATACACTCTTTTAATAAGTGGTACTCCGTCAAGTTCACATAGCATCTTATCAGCTAAACGTGTACTCTTTAATCTTGCTGGTATTAATATTGCTGTTTTCATTTGAACCTTTCTCTAATCATACTTACAAACATTTGAACATTTTCTTCTGGTGTAGTTTTATGAATACCATGTCCTAGTCCACAAACCCAACCTGTATGGTCCACTCTTTGCATTGTGTTACAAAAATCTTCAATGTGTGATCTACATTCTTCTTTAGGTAACAGTAAAAGTTTTTCATCAAAGTTGCCTTGAATAAATCCGTCGTTGTATTTTTTAAATGTGTTTGTAATATCTACTATACTATCAACTCCTATTCCTGCCCAACCCATTTTATATAAAGTAGGCAAGCACTTTTGATTTAAGTACTGTGTATAATACCCTGTGTCGGTTTGTATCATTGGTTGTAGTGTATTAACATAATGTTTTTTGAAATAGCTTTCGCTCATATTACCTACGCCACTATCAAGTATCATTACCTTTTCAGCACCGGCATCTAATTGTAAATGAATATTACGTACAAGCAAAGGCATAATAACTTCATTCATATATTTTGTTTTCCAACCTAAACTTACTTTTGCATCTTTGCCTATAGCATAGTTTAGCAGTGTCCAAGGTCCGCCAACAAAACCTATTAAACTTTTTTTAGCAGGTAATGTTTCTCTTGTTGCTGTTACTGCTCTTGCTTGGAACTCCATATGTTTTACTGCAAGTTCAATATTAGAATGATCTTTATAATTTTCTTCATTAATAAACCATTCAAACTTTGGACCTGGATCAAACTTTAATGGTACGCCTAATCCTTCAATAGGAAATAGTATATCACTAAACAGTATTGCAATATCAAAATCAAACTGATTAATTGGTAGCATAGCAACTTCGCATGCTAGTCTTGGTAGTTTACACATTTGTTCAAACGACCATTGCTCTTTCATAGCCATGTAACCTTTTTGGTATCTACCTGCTTGTCGCATCATCCATATAGGTGGGCAGGCTTGTTTTATTCCGTTACATGCATTTTGAAATTTATTGTTCATATTGATATTTAACTAAGTCATCCACTACTTGTTCAAAGTCATCTAGTCTAAGCATATTTGGACCATCGCTTGGCGAGTCATCAGGCATAGGGTGGACTTCGAGGAAGAAGGAAGTGATCCCAAGAGCAGACCCAGCACGAGCGAGCCCAGGCACGTAATCACGATTCCCGCCGCTACTATCCCCCAGTCCTCCGGGTTTTTGTACAGAGTGCGTGACATCAAACACAATATCAGAATCATAATTATCGAGCATATAGATAAGACCAGTATAATCCACAACAAGACTATTGTATCCAAAACTTGTTCCTCTCTCAGTAATCCAAACTTCTTTAGCGTCTGTACACTTGCTTAGTATACCTTTGACATCCCAGGGAGCTAAGAATTGTCCCTTCTTTATATTTACTATTTTGTCTGTAGAACAAGCCGCTTGTAGTAGGTCAGTTTGTCTACAAAGAAATGCGGGTATTTGTAGTACGTCTACAGCATTATTAAAGAAAGTAGTAACGTGACTAATTTGCTCTACTGTATGAACGTCTGTGAGCGTCTTAGAGCCCACTGTGTCTTTTATTTGTTGAAAGTCAGTTAGTGTTGCATTTAATCCAACACCTCGCTTGCCTTGCATACTACTTCTATTTGCTTTGTCAAAACTTGCTTTAAAGTAATACTCAATGCCGTGTTTATCACATACACGTTGACACTCTTTAGCAATCATTAAACTTTCTGTAAGTGTTTCGTGTTGACAAGGTCCTGCTATAATTCTCAATGTGATCTCCTTCCATCAAACACACATACAAAATAAAGTTCTTCGTACATACCTGCATGTACTCTATGGAATACTCCATCTTCAATTAGTACAACATCGCCAGGCTGAACTTTGATAGTATCACCATCTAGTTCCATCTTACCAGTACCTTCAATAAAGTAATATACTTCTTCTTGGCCTTCGTGCTTGTGACCTGATGTTGCTTTGCGTGGTTGTAGTCTAGTGCTACTAACTACTAAATTCTTTAGTGTTGTATTATCTTTTACAACATATCTTTCATCTTGTTTAGCAACTTCTCCGCCAATATCATTAACACTTAATCTCATTGCGACTCCGTTTCATCTTTTACTATATAATACATTGTCATTAATCTTTGTAATGCATTTTTAATATTTGCATTACTTTCTGCAATATGCATTACTTTTTTCCATTCGTCGTAACTTACAATGCCTAATGCTCTTGCAGTTGAATCTGGTTCACCACCTATTACCCAACGCGGTATTTTGTTATGTGGTGGGTCGCGATAATGAGCGTAGACAACACCGTCGCTACGCTCATATATCAATGCTTGATTGGGTATAAGATTACCCATATCAATTATGTCTTTTTCTTTGTAGTTCTTTTCTTAGCCTTAGGCTTTTCAACTACTTCGTCTTTAAGTACTAATGGTTCTGTTGCAACTTTTTTACCTAAGTAAGAAAGTAATAATCCATATGCTGGAAGGAATACAATTAAACCAACTGCAATCTTAGTCAGTGTATTGTTCTGTGCAACAATGTGCCAGTTTTCACCAATCCAAGTTAGTTTGCCTTCAGCGTCTGTTGAACCTGCAAATGCCACATAAAAGAATGAGTATGTGTCAATAACGTTTGCAACAACTGTTGAAAGTGCTGGTGCCGCCCACCATGCATTTGAACGTTCTCTAATTGCTTGGAATACATATACGTCAAGCATTGTACCAATTGCGTATGCAGTACCTGATGCAAAACCTACTCTGTATGCATGTTCATCACCTAGTGCTAATAGTACTAGTACTGATGCTACAATAGCTGGAATAATTGCCATTGCTACAACAGCTCTACCTGCTTCTTTACCAACAAGTCTTACAGTCAAGTCAGTTGCTACAACAACGATCGGAAATGTAAATGCCGCCGCCGCTAATGGAAATGATCCAAACAAAGGCAACTCTGCCCCTGGGAATAGATCAAATCTAATTGTTACCAAGTAATTACTTACTGCAATTACTAGGGTGTGTAGAATCACAAGATTCCTAACAAGCGTCTTGTCTACACCTTCTAAAAGTTTTGTTAACATATGTTCTCCTGTTATTTTACTTTTGTTCCGACAGATCTACGCACAATATCATTGTGGTTAAATTCTGCCCAATAAAGTTCAAAGGCTACTCCATCTTCGAGACCTTCGAACTGATGGATCTTACCTGGTTTAACCTGTGTAAAATCCCCTGCTTCAAGAATGGTTTCATCTACGAGACCATCTTGATCATCTTGCCAAACACGGACAATCATCTTGCCCGATTCAACAAAGAATCCGTTCCATTTAAATTCGTGTTCATGTTCTGAACATTTGTATCCTGCTTTGTATTCAATACGGTGAAATTCTAGTACACCGTTTGCGTGGATCAATTCTGTTTGACCCCAAATTTTTCCTGCTTTCATTTTAGAATAATTCTCCATATTTTATTACTTCCGTTTGCCTTGTAATGTCTTTGATGAAAAATGCACATAATGGCTCTTTCTTTGTTTCCATAGGTACAGTAAGAAGTTGTCCATTACGCATCTTAGGGAAGTACCATTTAACATCGTTGTAATAATTAATTACCTTTACTTCTCCAAACTCAGGTTTGAAGCTGGCTAGTGGATTAAATAAAAATGCTTCAAATCCTCTATCACCTATACTTGTTAGTGGTAACACTTCTAAGTCGTTTCCGCTTTCGCTACAGCCTACAGCAATGTGCCAATCAATTGGCATTTGTATTTCTGTCTCGCCAACTTTTAAAACAACGCCAGGCGAGCTAAATGATTCTAAGAAAATTAAAGGAATGTAAAAGAAATCAGGATTTTCTTTATCCGAATTATCTAATACACTAAATCTAATATCTTCCTCAATTTGATCAGGTAAAGTGTTTAAATCTAATGCTTCATTTTCTAATGTTAATATTTGCATATATTAGTTCCAGTCTATTTTTTCAATTGTAAAAGGATACTCTGCCTCTTTGTAAAACTTTTTACGTTGAGTCAGATGTCGCTTCGCAAACTTGCATGTAGATGTCAAGTCCCATATTTGTACGAAGTCTTTATCTTTTGCCTTACGGACACCTCTACCAATTGACTGAATTACCCGAACAAAAGATTTTCCAGGTTCAATAAGTACAAGATTAAAAATCCTAGGTATATTAAGCCCCACTGCCGCAACTCCGTAAGTTGCGATAATGACCTTATTAGTTCCTTCACGTATTTCATCATAAGTCTCTTTTCGGTCTTTAACTTTAACACTTCCGCTTACGAAGGTGCTGTCTGGTATTAGCTCTGCTAACATTTCGCCTGCACTAATCCTATCAACAAGGATTAGAGTATTGCCTGATTGTGATATCTTATCTAATAACTTTGCCATATATTCTATACGTGCAGTATTAGTAACAAGATATTTTAATTCTGATTGATAATCGCTATGTGCTACAGTATCAATTAACTGACACACATTAACATGACAGTTTGATAGTACGCCTTTGTCTTGTAATTCTTTTGCTGTAATGTTGCCTATCACAGGACCTAAACTTGCATGTATACTTTCAAACTCAAACTTCTCTTTTGGAACAGTACCAGTAAGTCCCCAACGGATTGGAGCATTACGTAGGTTACGTGTTAACAAGTTTTTAAGTACTTCTGCTTTTGCTTGGTGTACTTCATCAATAATAATTGTGTTCACACCTTCAAGAAACTCTGCTAATGATAACATTGCTGAGCCATCTTTATTCTTCTTGTCAAGTATATTTAAACTTTGCCAAGTACAAATAGTATGAGTCTTACCTAATTGTTTCCTATCACCAAAGTACACACCCACATCTAGATTACAATTAATGTAGTCCTCTTCCGTTTGCTCGACGAGACTTTTATTGGGGACAATAACAAGGCTACGCCCGTATTTCTCTGTCATATGACTTAGTGTTGCTGTGGTGATAGTCTTGCCTGCACCAGTAGCGATCTGTTGCAAGCTCTGCGGATTATCAAGAAAATTATTAATAGCTTCAACTTGATAATCACGCAGGATAATTTCTTCGCCTTCTGCTGGATGACCTTCTGGCCAACATACGCCTTGGTCTGCCCAATAGCGTTCATTACAATGTGTAAATTTTAAATCAATAGGATGTCTTCTGTCTTCAATGTCACTTATTTCTACATTATTTTTTGCAAGAACATCTTGTACTACATTAAGATGATTAACATACCCTGTGCCTCCAATACCAAAGAAAGCTACTTTGCCATCCCAACGTCCTAATTTGTATTGTGGCATATAACGTGCATACGGTACTTCAAACTTTAATGCACTTGCAAGTTTTCTCCGTACATCTACCTCTAGTCCTTCTAGTTTAATATTCACTTCGTCTTCAATGACTAGTTTACATGTTCGCACGTATATATCTCCTCTCGCCTCTATCCCAAAGTCCACCAATTGCAATCTCATCATATGTAATACGCAAATCAAATCCGTCTACATAATTAGTTACATTGTTAAATGTTAACTTAGAACTATCAAAAGATAGAACACAGCTCGCTTTCCAATTTGCTTGTAATAACGGCTTTGGTAATTTTATACTACTAATATACACTACTTTGGTGGCTTTGTCAACCATATTATTAAGTTTTTGTTCTTTAATATATTCATTAATTGGATCATTGCCTAGTTTCCTAAACATTACACTCATTTGTTCAGTAGGTATGATGTGTTTAAGTACATTATGTACTGCAAACAATGTATCGTGTGCATTATCTGGGTTAAGCGAGACAAGCATAGGTAGCCTATTAATTTCAGGTATTGCTGATAATAAGTCATTTAAGTTTACACTTTTATTGTTAAGTAGCACAACTGCATTATCTCTTTTAATAATAGTTTGAGCTATAATACTGTGTTGCTTTATACTTTCATCAACTAGATGCTGATTAAATTCTTTTAATCCGTACAAGTATCTTCGGTCGTAGTATAGTGATAATGTATCTTTGTCACACTCTCCTAATTCGTTTTTTAAATTTTCTTTTGCTATATCTGGAATATTTGAAACGGTATAATCATATACACCTGGTATGTAATCATCTTTATTCTTTTCATATTCTAACAGCTGATTATAGATATTAATTATATCATCCTGTACAGTAAATTTAGTATTAAACCTATTTGCTATTTCAACTATTTGAAATATATTTTTAGGTGTTAACGGAAAACAATGTGTATTATCTTTATAGTAATGACTTTTTTGATTATAGGTATCTAACTTACGTAAGTCTTCTATTCTATCAATAACTTTTTTATTAAAAGGAAACCTAATACCAATTACTTCTTTATCTTGATAATCAAGTATTTTAATCCAATGTGCTCTATCTATTTCTCTTAATGGATATTTTAAATTATCTAATACACTTTCGTCAATATCATTTTGTTGCCAACACCTAGAATAGTTTAGCAACTTGCCTTTTAACAATGCATATTGTCTATCAGTTAGTGCAATTTTTTTAGATAACTGCTTATTGAGACTAACTAATATACCTTTATCTGGTATCGATGCTTGTCCTTCTTTAAGTAAAAAAGATAAGCAGTCCTCACACGTAGATGGTTTTTCTAAGTTCATATATGTATTATAACTTAAATTAACTTAGAAGTCAAGTGTTTTAGTGGAATTCCTTGTGATATTTCTCCAATAGTATATTCGGTGTGTGCATAGTCATTAAGCCATTGTGTTCTATCACCATATAAAGGATTCTCAATATTACGTAAGTTTTGTTCTGCTACATCAAATGCAAGACTGCTTGGACCAGTAAATGCAGGTACACCGTTAATTATACTGTGTATACCTGGGTTACTTGACCAACTAACTGTAGCCCATATGTTATTGAATTGCATATCAAAGTCATCATAAGACCCTTTAATTTGTAAGGGTTCTTGTCTTTTTACACCTTTGAAGTCGTGTTCAATAGCAGGTAAAGGACAGCGTGGGTGCGGTCTAAATATAATAGGTCGATCAGTTTGAGCTCGAATAAATGTTATTGTGTCGTGTACCCAAGTAGACATTGAGGGCATATCTTTCCATTGTAAACTCTTATCATGTTGTCCTGCTATAAGAATATGTTCGCCGCCATACTTCCAAGGTTTTACTTGTAAGCCGAGTAAACGCACACGATCAGAGCTATTACCACTAGGGCCAAAGTAAGCATCTCTATTAATCCCATTCAGTCCTACCTTCCATGTAGTGCCACGGTTAATGCCTCCTACTTCTAATACTATTGTTGGTTTTTGTTGTTCCCAGACTGCTTTGTTTCCAGCCATTCTTCCATTAAACAACACGCTCCAAATAACATTAACATCGGCACTAAGATCATTATAAGCAACATCATGCCCGTTATTGTTAAGGCTATTTGCAAAAGCATCAAAAACAGGCTTACTATTGAGTGCGCCATACTGCGTCCATAAACTAAATTTCATTCCAATACGCTTCGTTGCGATTACCCATTAGGTCTTTACGCTTCGAATGTCCATCGTCCTTGCGGCCGCCTTTCATATGATCAATCCATTTGCCTAAGTCACTGTTAATAAGTGGATGTCCTCCTCCACCAGTCTTAGCAGTCTGTACATAAATGTGTTCACTGTAATCATGTACACTAGCATCAATGT